>JGI24709J26583_10000079_pt1 | contig 66960 bp, 64 predicted proteins | sample BioPla2DNA1_FD_26583 | JGI IMG/M metagenome (IMG submission 26583) | reverse complement strand
TAATTATTTTATAATTAATTAAATCACTTTCAGACATAATATTCTCAGCTATCTTTAAAGTATTATCTGTAGAACCATCATTAATAATAATGGCCTCAAATTGTTTGTTAGTCTGATTAATTAATGATTTTAATGTGTTTCCTATATGATTTTCTACATTAAAAGCGGGTATAACAATACTAATTTTCACTTTATTAATCCTTTCAAATTAAAATAATACATTAACATAAATGCATATTATTCAGCTTTTCTATTATACCTGACCTTTCTATAATTCTGTCCCAAGTATAATTTTCTGCAATAAAATTTGATTTAAATGCAAATTTATTGATGTCTTCAATATCAAAATTTAAGTTATAATAATCTAATTTATAAAATAAACACATCTGCTCATTTTCAAACTTTTTAACCCATTGGTAATCAGTAGTAATTACTTTAAGACCAAGTGCTAAATATTCCAGTAATTTAGTTGATGTTTGCACATTATACGGATATTTATCCGGTACAAAATTGATTCCATATACTGCTTTAGACGCTATCCGCGGCACCTCTAAATATGGAACTTTTCCGGTAAAAATAAGATCTTTATTATTTTTATATTTTTTATAAATAGAATCATTTACATTTCCTATTAAACAAAGCTTACCATTGTTTTTTTGAGTAAATACTTTTAGAAATTTATCAAACTCTCTTGCCTTAGACATAGAACCTACATATACAAAATCGTATTCTTTATTATTGCTCTTTGTTTGAATAAAGCTTTTATCTATACCCATATCTCTATAACAATAGGCAATACCATCTTTAAAACCAAAACCCTCTTTTACCTTTTCGTTTAGAAATATCCTTAAATCAGGTTTAGGATTTAGCACCCTCTTCATGATATTTTTAATGTGTGGAAATCTCCCTATAGATAGTGAGGCATACTCATGTATAAGAATTTGACCTTTTGCTTTTTGTCTGATACCGCCTACCCCTTTAAATTCCCAGAGAACATCAAAATCTTTGAGGTCATATTCATCGCTTAATTTAGAAGAATCATACGCTTTATATCCGCTCGTTTTTTTAAAGTATTCAAGATATGCATCAACTTCCGGCAATAAAACTTTATTGTTCCTCAAAAACAATATTTTTATCACTAAAAACACCTCTAGAAACTATAAACTACAAATACCTCATATAAATCTCTTTCATCTCAGGCAAAACCTGGTTAAGTGAATACTGTTCAACCAGTTTTTTGCTTTTTTCTCCAAAGCTTTTGCGTATCTCTTCTGAATCATACAACTTTTCTATTGCCTCAGCAAAAGCTTGCAGATCATCTATTCCCACCACATAGCCATTAACCCCATCCTCTACTAAATCCTGATTACCTCTACAAGCTGTGACCACGAGAGGTAAACCTACTGCCATAGCTTCCATGACATTAACCGGTAAACCTTCTCGCCTGGATGAAGAAACTGCAAGATCCGCTATCTGCATAAGACCGGCTATATCATCCCGCTGTCCTAAAAAAAGTATGTTTTCTTCCAAATGTAATTTCTTAACTAGTTGTTGATATTGATTAGAGTAACTGCCTCTTCCGGCTAATAAAAGCTTTATCCTCGGTATTCTGTTTCTCACTACATTTATTGCCTTAATTAATAAATCTTGATGCTTATTATAATTAAGTTCTGCAGCATAGATTAAAATAAAATCATGTTCATTGAAGCCATATCCTTTCCGTAATTCTTTTTTCTTTTCAGAAGTTTGCGGAACAAATTTTTGCAAATCTACCCCGACACCTTTAACAAATTCTATTGATTTAGCTTTAAATTTTTTTCTAGCTATCTCATAATCTTCTTTATTTATTGTGATTAAACAATCAGTATGTTTTGATAACCAATTTTCAATAGGATAAGATAATAACCAATTTTTTATAGGAGCTCCCTGATAAAAATAAAAACCATGTGCAGTATATAAAACCTTTGTTCCTTTATTTCGTAGATTTTTCGCCGCAAATCTTGTTAAGGCACTTCCCATTGATGTATGACAATGAATTAATTTAAACTCATTTTCATTAATAATCTTTTTAAGATGTTTATACACATACCAGTTCATTATTTTGTATGGAGAACGCTGAAAAGGAAGATTGTACTTAATATCAACAAAAGGAATATCCGCATCTCCTTTACTGGCAACATGAACCTCATAACCTTGTTCTTTAAACCATTTTAAATATGGAATATGAAAATTTAAGATATGACTATCAACAATAGCCACAAATAAAATCTTTTCCATTTTTAATACCTAATCCTATTATTTTTTTAATACCAACTTATTTCATCTAATTCTTTGTTTTGAGACACACCCTTGGCACTATCTTTATTAAAAATAGTTTTAACCGTGTTAAAAATAATTTTTAGATCTAATAATAACGAATAATTGCGGATATATAACAAATCATATTTAACCTTATTTTCAGGGTCAGTAGAATATTTACCTAATACCTGGGCTAATCCCGTTATTCCCGCTTTTACAAAAACCCTATATTTAAAATCTTCCACTTCCTGATTATACTTTTGCACAAAAAAGGGTCTTTCCGGTCTTGGACCAACTATACTCATATCCCCTTTAAGTACATTAAATAATTGCGGAATTTCGTCTATCCTAAAAGTTCTTAAAAATCTGCCTATGGGAGTTATCCTGGCATCTTTTTCTATAGCTAATACCGGACCTACATTCTTTTCTGCATCTACCACCATGGTTCTAAATTTATATAAATCAAATATTTTATTATCTTTAGTTACTCTTTTTTGTTTATAAAATACAGGTCCTCCATCATAGACTTTAATCATTATTGAAATGATAAACAAAAAAGGCAAAAGTATAAATAATCCTACAAAAGATATTGCAAGATCTAAAACCCTTTTTATAACTGCTTGTCCAAAGGTCAAACCCATACTATCAACTTTAAATACTAACATATCATTAATTTGAGAAATCTGCGAATTTACCAGGGCTATTTCGTATAATCCAGGTACTAAATAAACAGTCTTCTCTCTTTCTAAACAGTATTTAATTATCTTTGATTTATCATTTTCGTTTATATTATTTCCTATATAAATCTTATCAACATTGTTTATTAACACATACATTTCATCATTTACATTATGACTAAAACATTTAATTGAATCATAATTATGTTTATCCAACAATAATTTTTTCACTATATATTCTGATTCTTCTTTAGACGCAATAATTAGTATCTTCTTAGAATCTCTGCTTAATCTTTTTCGTATACTCTTCATCTAAATCCCCCACTCTTATATCCGACAATTCACCGCTTTTTTATAACATTCGTAACAAAACTGCCCTACTCCTTCTACAAAATCAATTTCTTCATGAAGAAATACCCTTGCCTAAAAGCAAGGGTATTTGCTATTAATCATCAATTATCCACAATAGTGCCATTAAGATACATTTACGCTGGTTTCCTCAACATCAATATCTTTTTCCAAATTGCTCAAAAGCTCGAAAATACTTTCCCGATCGATGCAATACTGATACTCATGCAAATTTTGATAAAGTTTTTTCAGCTCGCCATAATTAAAGTTCTGTTTATGGGCGACAAAAATCCGTTTATGCTTTGTCGCCGTCACTCCTTCCGCTTCTGTCAATAATTCTTCATACAGTTTTTCACCCGGACGAATCCCGGTATATTCTATTTTAATATCCTCATCCGGCTTAAATCCGGAAAGCCTAATCAAATCCCTGGCCATATCCACAATCTTAACAGCTTCACCCATATCCAGAATGAAAATCTCTCCGCCTTGCGCCATGGCTCCTGCCTGTAAAACCAATTGCGCCGCTTCAGGAATAGTCATAAAAAACCTTCTCATTTCCGGATCTGTTACGGTAACCGGTCCTCCACGCCTAATCTGCTCCTGGAAAATAGGAACAACACTTCCCCTGCTTCCTAAAACATTACCAAAACGAACCGCCGTAAACCTAGTTGTACTAATCTCATTGAAATTCTGAATAATCATTTCGGCAATTCTCTTGGTCGCACCCATCACACTGGTAGGATTAACCGCTTTATCCGTAGAGATAAAGACAAAGGCTTCCGCTCCCACTCTATCAGTAATCTCTGCAACATTACGTGTACCCAGAACATTATTCTTAAAAGCTTCCCCGGGGTTCTCCTCCATCAAAGGCACATGCTTATGGGCGGCAGCATGAAAGACTACCTGAGGTTTGACTTCTTGGAAAACCGCATCCAGCCTGTTCAAGTCCTTAATATCAGCGACGACCGTACTAAGAGATACCACTGGAAACCTTTCTCGTAATTCCATTTCAATTTCAAAAAGAGGATTTTCATCATGACCTAACAAAACTAACTCCGCAGGATTATAACGACAAATCTGACGGCACAATTCCGAACCAATCGAACCACCGGCTCCCGTTACTAAAACCCTTTTTCCCTGAATAGAAGCTTCGACCAATTCTGTATCCAAAGAAACAGGTTCCCGCCCCAACAAGTCTTCCAACTTAACTTCACGAATAAAATCAACCGTAATCTCACCGTTGATAATATCATACATCCGCGGCAAGGTCCGTACCGGAACATTCGCCTCACGACAGTTATCCACGATTTCCTTAATCACCTGACCGGCAGCCGAAGGCATCGCAATTAAAACCTCCTGGATACCCTTTTCCTTTACAATCTGCACAAGATCTTTCCTGCTGCCAAATACAGGTAATCCCATAATCGTAGTCTTCACCTTACGTTCATCATCATCCAAAAAGCCTACAGGAAGCAGCGCAGAATTATCCCGACGCAGCAACTCCTTTACTACAAGAACACCGGCATCTCCTGCCCCAACCACCAGAACCTTGCGACCGTTTTTATGCTTTTGAAAATTTCCGCCCCTGCCTTGAAGAAGCTTAGGAACAGCCCTTGCCCCACAAGACAAAAGTACATCTAACACCCAAGTAAGAATAAAAACACTACGCGGAACCGCAATATGTAAAAAATAGCTTATAGAAACTAACGTCAGAGCAGTAATCAACAGCGAACTAACCAAAGCGAGCAAATCCTCTGCCCGAGCAAAAGACCACACCCGTTTATAGATGCCGGTAAAATAAAACACCCCTACCTTAGCTGCTATATACCAAAACCATAAATTGGTGAAACCAAGATATATCAAGAGGGGAATATCTCCTTCAAATCTTAAGAAATACGCCCCATAAAATGCAATAATCCCTATGCATACATCTACTAACAAATAAGCCAAGACCACCGTCAACACCCCAATGTTAATTAATAATGAACTTTACATCTTATTATAACAGATTGGCTCCATTGGTGCATTGCAAATTAATTGTCATGAGCAGATGCCTATTCTATTAATCCCGTTTTTCAATAACTCCGGGACTTCGGGATTAGAACAATTAAAATATAGATTTAAACCACTAGGGCTACTAATTTTAATTACCCCATAGAGCATAACAGGCAATTCTTCATTATTGGCAAACCGCCGATCAGGACTCCCATCCTTATTAACATATTTCCACACCTTACCAACTTGCTTTCCGTCTTTAGGCACTTTACCCTCAATAACTACTTCAACAGTACTCACTTCTATATTAAGATCAGCATATTGTATCGCCGTTACTTTCTTCCCTTCATAAAGTAACAATCTGTCCGGTAAAAAGCATAATCTCAACTTATCACAGTATATTTGAAAAATTTCCACATTAGTATCTATAAATTTAGGCACAGATTTTACAACTGTACAAGGACTTTTTTTAATTAAGGCGGAAGCCTCCGCACTATATTTTCCGTCCTTAGGTTCTCCTTGAGCCTCAATCCGCCAAAATTCACTACAATTCTGTAAACTCAACAAAGATTCCAGCATACATTGATACGCCTTCTTCGTTTCACCAGTAAGGTCATAAGATAACCTTACAACCTTATTTTTCCGGTCATAAATCCTTAACGGAATCAATCCTAAACCCAACAATAAAATCCACATTCCCACGGCAATACCCCAATAAAATGTGGCAACCACAAATAATACAACTAAAACCCCCAGTCCTACCACAAATAGCTCCACTCTTTGCTGCTTCTCATTTATCTCCTGTGTTAGCTCATCAGACGAATGAGCAATTAATTCCTCAATACTTGCTGTTTCTATTTCCTGCAATTCAACATCCTGTCTAACCGCCGGCACTTTCTCTCGCCGATAGTTAAATCCACCACGCCCCGTGATTACAAGATTATCTTTAGAACCTGTCACTCCGAACGAAACCTTAATACCTGCTTTGGAGAAATTTATTTTAATAGGTCCTAAATTTTTATTTTTCAACCAACCCATCTTTACATCCCCCAATCTTTTATACCAGAAAACTATATTAGGCTAGTCTTTTAACACTTCTCTCTCCTCATACCCGTGAGGATTGTTTTTTTGCCACCTCCAGGAATCTTTGCACATCTCCTCTAAGCTTTTCTCTGCCTTCCACCCTAACTCCCTAAAAGCTTTGGATGGATCCGCATAACACTCCGCAATATCTCCCGGTCTCCGCTCCGTTATAACATAAGGAATATCCTTCCCCGTAGCTTTAGCAAAACTCCGCACCACCTCAAGAACACTATAACCTACCCCTGTCATTACTTTAACTTTATCTAAAGCTTGCAAATGACCTCTTGCCAAATCAACCACATGCAGATAATCCCTCACCCCTGTGCCATCAGAAGTAGGATAGTCATTACCAAAAATATACAGCTTTTCTCTTTTCCCAACAGCAACCTGAGTAAGATAGGGCATCAAATTATTGGGTATCCCCTTCGGATCCTCCCCAATTCGACCACTCTCGTGTGCCCCGATGGGGTTGAAGTACCTTAATAAAACAATGCCCCAATCCTTATCTGCAGCATAAATATCCCGCAAAATTTCTTCAATCATTAATTTAGTTCTTCCATACGGGTTCATCGCCTGTAAAGGGAACTCCTCGGTTATAGGCATACGTTCCGGCATTCCATAAACAGAAGCCGAAGAACTGAAAACAATCTTCTTTACGCCATATTTTTGCATAACTTCACACAGCATTAGCGTCCCCATAAGATTATTCTGATAATACCGCAACGGAAACTCTACCGACTCCCCCACAGCCTTTAATCCGGCAAAATGAATCACCGCTTCAAAGTCATTTTCTCTAAAAACCTTATCCAACTTATCTTTGTTTAAAAGATTCGCCTCGTAAAACTTTAACGTTTTACCGGTTATCTCTTTAATCCGTTTTAATACTTCCGGCTTACTATTAGCAAAATTATCTACTACAACAACCTCATAACCGGTTGTCAATAACTCCACACAAGTATGACTGCCTATATAGCCTGCTCCTCCTGTAACTAAAACAGCCAAAACAATCCCCCCACCACTTATGCAGTAAGCTTTTTTAACTCCTGCTTAGCTAGTCTAATAATCTCCTCAACCTCTTTAATCTTCATAAAATATATTAGAACAAAATATATTCCTGCTCCTATGGCTATAGCCAATAATAAAGATATATTAGCACTTAAATATAACAACAAAACCTCATAAACCCATTTGGCCAATAAACCCATAACCAGAGAAGCAACTACTATCTTTACGAAAGAACGGGTAATCTCCAACAAGCCAAAAGGTCCAATCTTCTTTCTCAAGCTAATAAATAACAAAAAGGTACAAAACAAAGCGGAAATACTGGTAGCTAAAGCTAACCCCCCCAGCCCTATAAACCTAGACAAAATAATGTTTAAAACAATATTCAGTGTCACAGCTATTGTTGCATTATACATCGGTGTCTTGGTATCCCGTAAGGAATAAAAAGCCCTGGATAACACTTCCCTTAAACCAATACCCACCATTCCTAAAGCATAAAAGAACAAAGCAACAGAAGTTAGCATAATGGCCTGTTCATCAAAGGCACCCCTTCCAAACAACATCCGCACAATAGGCTCTGCAAAAATCATCGCCCCTACGGTAGCCGGTATCACCAATAAATTAATCCCACTAATTGCTTGGGATAATGCCCTTTTCAAGCCTGCAAAGTTTTTCTCTGCTGCCATTTTCGAGATCAACGGATACATCACCGTTACTATAGATATTACAATTATACCATGCACAAACAAATTAAGTTTATTGGCATAATTTAAAGCGGAAATACCTCCCTCTACAATACGTGAAGCTAAAGTACGATCAACCAATACATTTATTTGACCAACAGAAACACTAAAAATTATAGGTATAATTAAAAGCAGTAGTTTTTTAATGTATTCATCATGTCTATCCAGGATAATGCGATAGCAAAACCCCTTTTTATAAATAAAAGGGATTAATAAAATCAATTGCGAAGCTGTAGCAAATAAACTACCAATTGCTAAATAAACTACGTTAAAATTGGAGCTCAAGGCTATAGAAATAATAGTGAGCAGATTAAACGGGAACCCAATCAAAGCCGGAACAATATAGTTATTCTTAATTTGTAAATAACCGTTAAAAATATAAATTACTCCAGTAAAATAAATACCAAAGAGCATAATTCTTGTGAAGAATACCGCTAATTCTAAAGTATCTCCGGTAAAACCAGAAGCAAAGATCTTTACCAAAGGCACGGTGAAGATAAGGCCTAAAAAGACCACTATTGTACATATAACGATAACAAAATTAATAATATTATTGGTAAACAGGTCGGCTTTTGACGCACCTTTTTCCTGCACAATATTACTATATAAAGGAATATAGCTTGTACTTATACCAGTACCAATAAACGCAAAAATAACTCCAGGAATAGTTAGCGCAATTAAATAAGCATCACTAATTGCGGATGCTCCATAAAAATACGATAATGTTATTTCTCGAATAAAACCAAGAAATTTAGATGCTATTGTAATGACCATTATGATTATCGCTGTTTTTTTCATCCTCTTACCCCAACATATAATATTTCAAATGTTTCTATATCCAAAATTTTTGCATAGAAGCTTTAAAATTCACATTTGTTTCAGTACCACTATTCAATATTTGATAAATTTTTTCTGCAAAAAAAATATCGTGTATTGCAATACCTATATTATAAACAATAATCCGCTCCTTATTATTTATTCTGCCTTGTGCTCGCCCTTTGAGCACATCAGAGACTTCAGCAAAATTCCTAAACTTATTAAAATACTTAAAATCTTTTACATGCCCCGTATCATCAGCAAATACCTTATCAAAAAATAAATCACAATTTTGGAATCCACGTGTATGCACTGGTACAACAAGACACCCTTCCTTGAAAAATTCATCTGTACAAAAATCATTTTCTGTAAAAGTAACACAAGAAATAACCACATCGCTATTATTAATTATCTCTTCATATTTGCTACATGTTATAAATTTAATATTGTTATATTTTTTAAACTCATTAATAAAAAGCTCAGCATGATTTTTATATGAAAACATTTTCACATTTAACTTTCTACCTTTGTTTAACTCAATTAACACTTTAAAAGCTGCCCTAGCTGTATTACCTAAGCCTATCATACCAATTGTTTCATAATTATTTATTGCAAAAAGTTGTATTGAATGTGCTGCTACCGCACCAGTTCTCATTGCTGTGATATAATTACCATCTAATATAGCTTTCAACTCACCGGTTTCAAAATTAAACAACATAATATGACTATCAAGCGAGGGGACACGGTTAGGATATCTAGTAATCAACTTTACTCCCGCCACTTTATTTTGGGGCAATATACAGGGCATTACATTATAAAAAATATGTCCTTTTTGTTTCATACTAATTTTTGCTGGTAAAACTGCTTCGTCTTTATTTTTTAGCATTTCCTCAACCCATTCATAACATTGAAGAGGTGATATGTCTAACTTCATAATTTGTTCATGACTAACTATTTTCATAATCTACGCCCCCCTCTCAAACCAATATCTTTTTAAGTGCATTAATTAAAACGTTATTTTCTTCGTTAGTTTTTACTGCTAATCTTATATAATTGCCATTATTAAAACCGTTTTTATTCGACAAATCCTTAATCAAGATATTATAGTTGTTCAATAACTCTTCAGTCAGCTTGGTCGCATTATACGGCGATAGAATTTCACACACAAGATAATTAGCTTGAGAAGGAATAACCCTTAGTTTTTCTATTTTCTGCAATTTATTAATAAATTCCCTTCTCACTTCCATAATTTTCTTTAACGAGTCTTGATATTCTGACTTGTATTTTTCAAATATTTGCAGATAGAACTCAGCAAATGAATTAATATTCCATATAGATACTTCTTTCTTTATTGTATCAATTAATTCCGTATCTCCACATGCCAAAACGCCAAGTCTTAACCCTGGCACACCAAATGACTTAGAAATACTCTTTACGACAACTAAATTTCTATTTTCTAATAAAATATTTTCATCAAGTAGAGTATTTTCTTCTTCTGTTTCCGCAAAATCCACAAATGATTCATCTACTATCAATATAATCTTTCTGCTTTTAGCCCATAAAGCTAATTGTAAAACATCCTTTCTCTCCATAAAATTACCGGAAGGATTATCAGGATTAATTAACGTCAAAACGGAAATATTCTGCTCATCATAATATTTCATTAAATCAGAAGCACTATATGTGAAATCTACATTACTAGGATAATAAGGAACGATCTCTTCAGACTTTCTTCTATTGGGGTATTCCTCAAAGGTCGGAAATACCATGCCAATTTTTCCTGTTAATAAATTCATTAATATTTTTATCAATTCAGCAGCGCCATTCCCAATACAGATATTTTCCTGCCTTACTCCAAAATACTTAGCTGCAAGTAAACTATTAACCTCTATCCCCGATGGATAATTGAACAGTAACCGTTCAAAATTGGCTTTAATTTCCGCAATTAATTTCTGACATGGGAAAAATGGATTAACTAAATAACAAAAATCTAACATATTAGGATAACGCCAATACCCACCATATCTCTTTTGAATTCTCGACAATCTTTCTTCTGGAGAAGTAAATATTGATTCTGCTATATCCAAGTCCTGAAGATCATCAATTTCATACCATAATTCGTCATTAAGGCGAAGAGCTTTTATCTCAGGCTTGTCTAATAGAGTAATGACCTTTAATACCTGTTCATAATATTCATTGTGTCCTAAGGCCTTGCAATATGCTTCTAAAAATGGGACATAATGTGACGCAGAAAAGGCCTTGCTAAATTTATAAATATTTACGGTTTTAAAATAGTTTGGGATTCCTTCAAATGAAAAATCTTTTTTAGGAATAAAATCTCGAATATTATCTTTATCATCTAATGTTACAACTGTACCATCCATCCAACTTTCAAACTTATCTACTAAGGCCAGATTAGGATATGGATGTTTAAGTATTTTTTCTATAACCGTATCTTCAAAGATTAAATCAGATTCAAAAAGCAAAGTATCTTCTTTTAATAAATAGTCTTTAGCTAAATATAGAGAATAAATATTATTTGTCTTATAATAAATAGTGTTTTCGACATATTTAATATTAGTATTAATATGCAATGTATCAATATATTCAACAAGCTTCTGCCCTTCATACCCTATTACAATAATAATTTTAGATAAATTCAAACGATCTAATTGGTATAACATTCTTTCAATTAATGTTATCCCATTTACTTTAACCATACATTTTGTATTATTTCTAGTCAGTTCCTTAAGGCGTTTCCCCATCCCTGCTGCTAAAATAATTGCTTGCACAATATCATCCCTTTCCATAATGTATTAATATTTAGTTAAAAGTCCACATATTAACATTTTAATTTATAAGGTCTATGCCCTTTCCTTTTTTCAACCGGTGGTAATTGTTTATAATCTCCATATATAAGTGTAAGATACTTTTCAACATTATTTACTACAGTAAAAAAACCGTCTTCAAATCTAATCTGCCTTAATGGGAATAAGTCTTTTCTATTAAAAACACATACTTTACTAAACATATGACAAGTTAAACATTTTGTTTCAATTCCATTATATTTCCGAAACATATTGTCAGTAATTTTTTTAATAATTGAAACCGGAATTACTTTCGACAGATAATGCAAAACCCTCCTAATTATTGCTACGGTAACCCACTTTATAGACTTTTCTGGCTGGACAGTTCTATCAGGAATACTTCTTATTAGATAGAATCGATATAAAATTCGACACCTTTTTTGGTATTTCTCCCTTTCCTTTTCATCATCAGGCACATTATCATATGGGAAAACATCGATAAAAATACCATGATGCATATCAATATTTCTCTTATTCCATTTTAAAAAAATAGTACCGTTTTTACGAACTTTAGCAAAAATATAAGGTGCTTTTTTATCTGTTTCATTCGTTTGTAGAAAAAAACCATCGCTAAGTTCTTGAGATGCAATCCTTAAAAACCTGTCATAATTATCCCTGGTCATCCCTATATCAATATCATCATCCCAAGGAATAAATCCTTCGTGACGAACTGCACCCAATGCCGTACCACTATCAAGAAAATATTCTATTTCATGCTTATTACATATCCTTGCTACCTCTTTAAGTATTTCTAATTCAATTAATTGTACTTCCCGTAATTGTGAATAATTCATATAATTCCCCCCGTCTCTGCCGAAAACTACATAATTTGTTTTTTAACACTTACGCTTATATCTTAGTTTCAACAAAAATATAATAATATTTACAAAAACAATACTCCAAAAAGCATTGGCAATAGAATTATATACCGCACCCCTTGCTAATAATATATACATCGTTGAAAATATACTTATATACAATATTTTTTTTGATTCCACATTTGCTCTATTAATAAAGGAATCATTAATTTTAACAAATAAAGCATAGAAGACACCCATAAATACCCCTAAAAAGCCAAAATTAGCATATACATCTCCATATAAAGTTGGATGCATTGTACCTGTTGTTGTTTTCATTCCCATCCAAGCTTCCCACATATCCATAGCAAAATCTCTTGGTTTAAAAGTAAATATAGAACTAGGGAATGGCAATAATATAAGCCTAGCATATGTCCTTCCTTCCCCAAAATTATTAAAGTTATTATTATTCTCAACAAAGTAATAAAATACTTTTGATAAACCAAACTCACCTTTGCCACTCTTCATAAATAGAAACGTATTTTCAACAATTTCTGATGTAGTATAATTATTAATTAAACTGCTTATACTACCTGCATATCTAATTTGTTGTAATAAAAATACGGAAAATAATATCAATACACCTATTATAGCTGACTTAAGCACCTTTTTTGTTTCTCCTGAATATATATAATAAATTAAAAAAGGTATTATAAAAGGAATAATATTATATCTAGATCTAGTTAATAACACATATGAAATATACGCTAAACTAACTATAATTAATTTTATCTTTTCTTTTCTTGCAAAAACTATAAACCCGATACCACTAAAAGCAGCTATTGCAAAAGAAGCTACCCTTTCTAAAAAATTTCTTTTATACGTAATTCCATCAGTCCATGTAAAATCCAAAAGTGAATAACCTTTTGAAATAATTCCATAAAATAAAACCAATACCGACATTACATATAGGCAGAAAAACAAATTAACATGAACTTTTTTTTCTTCGATTATTTTATTATTATTAATAAGTTTCTTTCTAAAATTAATCTTGATTTTTTTATTTAATATAATTCTTGATACTAAATAAATTAAATTAAAAAAAATCACAAATAATCCAGCCATATCTAAAATGTTTGTAGAGATTTTACCGGTATTATAAATTAAAACATGCGGTATAGTAAAAATTATTAAAAGTATACCCCATAGTAATATTGAAATAGACTTATTAAAAAATTCTAATATAATATTCAAGACATTTGTAAAAACTAACAAAATACTTATTATCATTGAAATTAACATCCCTCTACATTATTTTTTATTAAACTTTTTATTTCTTCTATTAATTTTAAATTGTTTTCTTCTACACTTAAGTTATTAATATATTTTTTTACATTTTCTGTGTAATAACTATACCTTTTAGCTACTTCTTTTATTGCTTCTACATAATTATCGTCCGCTATTCCTATCTTATAATTATTGCACATCTCCACCAAAGGTACGTTTTCTGTCGTAACCACAGGAAGCCCTTCAAAAAGATATTCATATATTTTCCCAGATGCACAATATTTATTATTCATATCTTTTTTATGATAATTTACTACTCCTATATGGCAATTCCCTAAAAAATATTTTAATTCCTCAGTTTCAAGCTTGTCTATCAAATAAATATTATCTAGTTTATTCTCGTCTATAATTTTTTTAATTTCATATATATCCTTCTTGCTTCCACCACCTATTAAAAACAATTCAAATCTCTCTCCTAAATCAATCATAGCACTGACTAATTTATCATTGGTTCTATTAATACTACATCCGGATGTTGAAACTATTTTTACTGTAGTGTTTTTAAAATAATGACCATATCTTTCTTCCAATTCTTTTTTAGTAAACTTACCTAGATATTCTAAAGATCTTATATTTTCATACACTAACGGATATAAATGCAATCCATAATAATTCTTCATTATTTCAGCTCTATGATTATTTGCACAAATAATTATATCCGCTTTTTTAATAAATTTTTTTTCAAACACACATCCTATTTTTCCAACTACATGCTTAACTTCATTTAAAACATATAATTCTCTTACATCTTGTATAATATACTTTGGCTTCTTTATTAGTTTTATAATTAACGCTGGTATTATAGCTTTTCTATTATCAACAAACAATATATCAATTTTTTCCATTTTCACCCCTTTAAATATACTATACAGAATGAATTTCAAGTACCCCAAAATCCCTTTATTATTAATAATATAATGTTTTTCTTCTTGTTTCATATCTTGAGAAAGCGCTTGAGTAATATATTGTGTTTTACCTAATTTTTTTGCTATTTTAATTAATTCCCTTAATCGACCATCATATTCATATATACCATAAGATAAAAAAAACACATTCAAATTTAATTCTTTCTCCATTCTTTTACCCCTCATAAGCCCTCAATATTATCTCCACTGCCTTTTTCCCTTCTTCACCATTTACCAAAGGTTCTCGTTCTTCTTTTATGGCAGCTATTACATCTTTATAAAGTGGTGTATGCCCCAAGTTGATTTTATCTAATTCGGTATTATCATAATCCTTTTCATCTTCAAATCTCCAGGTTTCTATACACCCATTTTTTATAACTACTGTTCCCTTTTCCCCAAATATACTTAAAGATTCTTCTAAATTTCTAGGATATACGCATACACTGCCTTCTACTATCCCTACCGCTCCATTTTTAAATCTCATTAATATTGCCCCAAAGTCTTCAGTTTCAATATCTCTAATAAATGTATCCGTTTCCGAATAAAGTCTTTCTACTTCTCCACCCAGCAACCATTGTAAAAGATCAATATTGTGTATACATTGATTCATTAAAGTTCCACCGTCTAAGGCTTTGGTACCTCTCCACGCAGCTTGTTGGTAGTAATGATCATCTCTAGCCCACAATGTGCGAGCTGTGCCATGTATTAGCTTCCCAAATCTTCCTTCATCAATTGCTTGTTTTAGTTTTTGCACTGCCGGGATAAATCTATTTTGATGAGATACACATACCTTTTTGTTTTTCTTTTTCCCTAACTCAATTATCTTATCTACATCCTCTATAGTTAGAGCCATAGGCTTTTCTATCAGTACATGCTTATTATGGTTTAAACAATCTAAAGCATGTTGGGCATGATACCCACTTATTGACGCAATAGTCACTACATTAATGTTTTTATCATTTAATAATTCATTATAGTCGGTATATACTTTCACCTTAGCGTCTTTAATTATAGATTCATACTGATTTTTTTTATCTCTGGCCAGTTCTTCAAATGTATCATAAACGCCCACTAATTCTGCTTCATCTTTAACATTTATTAATGATTCTACATGCTTTGCCGATATTCTGCCACAACCAAGTAAAGCAAATTTTAACTTTGACATGATATTACCCCCATTATTTACTGCTTCTCATTATACTTATCCTTCTCGCAAAGCAAGCCGTATATTATCCGTAATCCTTTCTACATCTACCTTCTTTAAATAAGGATGCATCGGAAGAGAAAGAACAATATCACATAATTCATTAGAAATTGCAAAATCTGCTTCATCAAAATCCAAATCAGCAAAAGCAATTTGTTTATGCATTGGTTTCACATAATAAATCATCGTGGGGATACCTTGCTCTTCTAATTTTAATTTAAGAGTATCTCTCTCTTTTCTGCTTTTTAGTTTAATTGTGTACTGAGCGAAACTGGAAACATAACCTTCAGGAATAACGGGAATCTCTACAATATCTGCAATTCTCTCATTATACCAACTATAGACTTGATTCATATCTTCAAGCTCATGCTCTATAAAGGCAGTCAATTTGACATTTAAAACAGCGGCCTGAATAGTATCCAACCTTGAATTAACACCTATTCGAACATTGTCGTATTTATCCTTTCCTTGACCATGTACCTTATAGGAATTAATTAATTCCGCAAGCTGGTCATCGTTAGTAAATATCGCTCCACCATCGCCATAACAACCGAGGGGCTTTGCTGGGAAAAATGATGTTGTCGCCGCATCTCCAAAACTACAAGCTCTTTTCCCCATAATACTTCCGCCAAAACCTTGCGCCCCATCCTCTAAAACTAACAAACCATATTTTTGAGCGATCTTGGCAATTTCTACATAATTAGCAGGAAGGCCGAATAAATCAACAGGGATAATTGCTTTAGGTGTTAATTTACCATCTTTTATTACTCTTTGAATGGCCTTTTCTAATTTTATCGAATCGAGATTAAAGGTATCTCTATCTACATCAACAAAAACGGGGGTCGCCCCTCTAAAAGATACGATTTCACCTGAAGCAAAAAAAGTAAAGTCCGGAACAAAAACCGCATCTCCTTCTTTAATGTCCCACGCCATCATTACTAAAGTTAAGGCATCTGTACCATTAGCACAAGAAAGACAATGCTTTACACCAACGTACTCTGCCAGTCTTTCTTCTAATACTTTGACTTCACGCCCCCCAATAAAGTGCGCATTATCTAAAACACTTTGTATAGCTGCATCTATTTCCTTCTTATATTTTTGATATTGAGTTTTTAAATCTCTAAATTCCAAATTTCTCACTCCACAATGCTGTTTCTATTTAGTTTTCTCCAGAAGCTGCTCGTTCACTATAATATATTCTCTACCACATTCCTGGCAACGCAAGCTTTCCTTTAGTGGCATGCCACATTCACAAACCCAACCAATTTGTTTAGCTGGTACACCTGCCATCAATGCATAATCAGGGACATCTTTCGTCACAACAGCCCCTGAGGCAATCATGGCAAACCTTCCTATTACATTGCCACAAACAATTGTAACATTAGCCCCAATAGAAGCTCCATATTTAACCAGCGTTTTTTTGTATCCTGCTGTTCCTTTAGGATACTTACTCCTAGGGGTTAGATCATTTGTAAAGACCATGGAAGGACCACAAAAGACATAATCCTCTAATTCAACTCCTTCATAAACGGAAACATTGTTTTGTATTTTTACTCCTTTACCAATTTTAACATTGTTAGCGATATTTACGTTTTGCCCTAAGGAGCAATTCTCCCCAATTTGAGCGCCTCTTTGCACATGGCAAAAATGCCATATCTTTGTGCCCTCACCTATAGTTACATCTTCATCTATATAACTACTTTCATGCACAAAATATTTCATCTAACAACCCGCCTAACTATTTTATTAAAATCTGTATTAAAGCAATTCAATATTTCCCCTATTTTTCACCTTTTTCATAGCATTCTTGGTATCAAAGATTATTTTCGCATGCTGCTGAACAAATTCATAATCGATATTAGTATGAGCAGTAGTAATAATGACAAGATCTACAGTTTCCAAAAGTTCAGCTGTTAGTTGGGGAACACTTTTTTTCACAACATCATATTTACAATATTCAGGTACATATGGATCGTAATAAATAACCTCAGCGCCCTCTTTTTCCAAGCCATCTATTACTCTGATCGCCGGGCTTTCTCTATAATCATCAATATCTTGTTTATAAGCCACTCCGAGGATTAAGATTTTAGACCCATTTAACGCCTTTTTAACTTTGTTCAAAATTCTACTGGCTCTTTCCACACAATATTCCTGCATCCGGTCATTGACCATCATTGAAGATTCAATCATAGAAGTATGGAATCCATATTCGCGAGCTTTCCAGGAAAGATAATAGGGATCTAGAGGAATACAATGCCCCCCAAGCCCCGGGCCAGGGTAAAAAGGTTGAAAACCATAGGGTTTGGTTTTGGCTGCTTCAATTACTTCCCAAATATTAATCCCCATTTTATTACATAAAATAGCTAATTCGTTGATCAGACCAATATTAATATTTCTATAGGTATTCTCAAGGATCTTTTCCATTTCTGCTACTGCTGGCGATGAGACACGATGAATTGGTGCATTCAATATACTTTCATACAGGGTGGCAGCTACATCTGTACATTGAGGAGTAACTCCACCTACTACCTTCGGTGTATTCTTTGTTTTATAAAATAAGTTGCCCGGGTCTACGCGCTCGGGTGAAAAGGCTAGATAAAAATCTTTTCCACACTTCAAACCAGATGATTCAAAAATTGGCTTGAGTAACTCTTCTGTTGTTCCCGGATATGTAGTAGACTCCAGAACAATCAGCATCTCCTTATGCATATAAGGTACTATGCTTTCGGCTGAAGCTTTAACATAACTTATATCAGGTTGTTGGTGCTCATCTAGAGGAGTGGGCACACAAATACAAACACAATCAGCCTTGGCTACCTGTGCGAAATCGGTTGTAGCAGAGAAAACCCCAGACTTTACCAATTTGGAAAGGTCTTCATTAACAACATCACCAATATAATTTTTCCCGGCATTAACCATATCAACTTTCGTTTTCTGCACATCAAACCCTATTGTTTTATATCCGGCTTTCGCTTTTTCTACAGCAAGTGGTAGACCAACATAACCAAGTCCGACAACACCAAGAGTCGCCGATTTATTTAATAATTTTTTTTTAATGCCATTCATTAATATTTTCCTCCACTTAAAATTGCCTGACAAATATGTTCTGCAGCATGTCCATCTCCAAATAATTGTGGTTGCGAATACTGCAAACTTGTTAAATCTCTCGTAATGTTTCTAACAATTTCATCCACATCATTAATTGGGCTTAATACATTCCACCCATTCTCTAATGTCTCCAGCCACTCTGTTTGTTCTCTCAATGTAGTACAAGGAATATTAAGAAAAAAAGCTTCCTTTTGAAGTCCCCCAGAATCGGTAACAACCATATATGAATTTGATATTAAAAACAACATTAATAGATACCCCACAGGTTTAATGATTATTACATTTTTCGATTCTAAATTTATTCCTTTAATCAGTTTTTGAGTTCTGGGATGTAGAGGAAGTAAAACAGGTTTATCCAATTTGGCAAAAACTTTAAAAATCTTTTTTAGCTTTTCAATATCATCTGTATTTTCCGCTCTATGAATTGTTGCTAAGTAATATTCCTTTTGTTTTAATGCTGTTATTCTATCGTTTTCTTCTCTCAATTGAGCGAGCCAGGTACCATCAACATATCGTTTTTGGGCAATATGAACATTTTTCAAAACAGCATCATACATGATATCTCCGGCATTAATTACGCCAGAAGTTATTCCTTCCTTTTTTAAATTCTCCACTGCTGTTAGAGTCGGACAAAAAAGTAAATCAGATATATGATCCGTTAATATTCTATTTTGCTCTTCCGGCATTAACTTATTATAGCTACGTAGTCCAGCTTCTACATGATAAACAGGAACATGAAGTTTACTGGCAGCTAAAGCGCCTGCTAAAGTAGAGTTCGTATCTCCATAAACTAACATTCCGTCTGGCTTTTCTTTTAAAATAATTTTTTCGATCAGTTCCAGCATTCTTCCGGTTTGTTGACCATGACTCCCCGAACCAACCTCAAGATTATAATTTGGCCTCGGAATTCCTAACTCCTCAAAAAATACATCAGACATATTAACATCATAATGTTGTCCAGTATGAACCAATATTTCTTGATTTTCTTTCCTAAACAGTTCAGAAAATGGGGCGGCTTTTATAAATTGGGGGCGGGCCCCTATTACGGTCATTAACTTCATTTAAATACAACCTCTTCCGTTTCTACTAAACTTAAAATAAAAATTTTTATCATTATACATCTTCTATAATACTAATTAGTCTTTTTGTTAATACTTTATAATCATACTCTTGAGCAGCTTTTCTAGCATTATTACACATAGTTTTATACTCATCCCTATTCAGATTTTTTATTTTAATAATAGCCTCTCCTATACTTTCTGCGGATTGATCACTTAAAGAAATCCCTGCCCCAAATTTTTTAATTATATCGTAACCCATAGAAATTGTACTAAGTACCGGACGTCCTGATGCAAAATATTCAAAACTTTTATTTTGACTTCCTCCATACTTCCATATATCATGATATGAATAATTTAGGATATTCAAATTAGATTTACTAACTATATACGGAATATATTTTTTATTAACTTTCCCTTTAAAAATTACATTGGAAATATTTTCGACTATACATTTGTTTTCCAATATCTCTCTTTCACTACCATCTCCAAAAATGATAAATTTAATATCTCTATCCTTTTTCTCATTCAAATATTTTGCGGCATTTATTATTAAATCAAGATTATTGGCTTTCCTTATAGAACCAGCATATATAACCTTAAAAAAATCTTCCTTGTTAATATCATCGTCTTCAAACAGATTATACTTTCTATTATAATCAAATACTTCTAAATCAACACCATTATTAATATGATACACTTTATCTAAGTCGACAGGCCCCCCGCTTCCCTTGTCCCATCCTTGATCAATTATATAATCTTTACCGCCTTCCATTGTAAATATTAGTTTGTCTGCTCTCTTATAAATCCATTTCTCGCCTTGATATAATAGTTTGGCAATAAGACTGTTTCTTTTTAAGAATCCATATGCTACTAAGCTTTCAGGCCATAAATCACGCACTTCACAAATACAAGGTACTCCAAATTTCTTGGCTATTTTAATCCCGGCAACTAAGGTGAGCGGATGGACACTTGAAGCTAGAATAACATCAGGTTTCCCATACTTTTGAGCATATTCTTTAGCTACAAGAAAAAGATTTTTATAGAAAGTATATATGTTTTTTATCCGTTGAAATCCATTCCCTTTATAAGCGACAGTTTTTACAAAAACATACGGGATGTTTGCAACGGTTTTTGTTATATATTTACCCTTGGAAATATTAATAATGTTATCGCTGTTATGTTGAGTATTGCCACAAAATATCGTAGGTTTATATCCATTTTTTATTAAGTTCTCTGCAAACCAATAATGTCGACCACCTTTATTATAAAACGTACCAGTAGCATAATGATTCCATATCCAAATATTCTTTTTCATCTATAAGTTTTTTCTCCTAACAGATTTTTAAACAGTTAACCACTACTTCAACATCCTCATTGCTTAGGTTACTGCTGCATGGGATGTTTAATAAATTTTCTTCATAATAATAAGCCTTTTCTATCTCAAATGACTGACAGTGAAGATACGGTCTTTGTTTATGAATTAATCCCCATAAGGGTCTTGTCTGAATGTTTTGCTCATTAAGCTTTCTTAGTAATTCATCTCTATCTATCCCGTACTTTCTCTTATCTACAATTACAGAATAAAACCAATGGTTTGCTCTGGTATCTGCTCTAAATGGTAACAAAGTTAAACCTTCTATTTTAGCTATAGCTTCCTGATACAAGTTATAATTTTTTATTTTTGTTTCAATAAAAGTTTCCAGCCTGTCTATCTGGTCAACACCAAAGGCAGCTTGGATATTGGTCATGCGATAATTATAGCCTATTTCATCATGAATAAAATACAAGGGGTCAGTCTTGGCTTGTACAGACAAAAAGGCTACTTTATCTAAGATATTCTTATCATGGGAAACAACCATTCCTCCGCCACCGGTTGTTATGATTTTATTGGCATTAAAAGAATAAACCCCTATGTCTCCGATTGTTCCACAATGTCTATGCGCATATTTCCCTTCAAGATAATATGAGCCTAACGCCTCTGTAGCATCTTCAACCACTTTAAGATTATAATTTTCTTTTATCTCCATTAACTTTTCCATATTAGCCGGATTACCAAAAATATGAACAACGATAATAGCTTTAATCACTTTATGTGTCTTTTTATTAATAACCTTACCATCAATAATCTGACATTCATTCTTTAAGAATAACTCTACTTTATCCATATCCATATTTAAAGTATGATCACAATCCATAAATACAGGTTCTGCACCCATATATTTGACAGGATTGACTGCAGCAATAAAAGTTAATGTCGGAACAATAACCTCATCCCCCGGTTCTATACCTAATACTCTCATAGCTAAATGTAATCCTGCTGTTCCACTTTGACAAGATACAGCTCTTTCTACACCCACATATTTGGCTATTTTCTCCTCAAACTCTTGGATAAATCTTCCTCCTGTAGAAACCCAACCTGTTTCAATGGTTTCCCTAACATTATCTAAGATATCAAGAGAGAGATTAGGGACAGAAAGGGGTATTGGTTTATTACTCAATTATATCACCTTAATTTAACCTTAATCTTAATTTAATTATTTTTCATTTGGTTTATATTTACATATAGTGGTCCGGAACTTTCCTGATTTTAATAAAGGAATCCCTTCTACGTATTCTATAACAATATTTGCATCTTGACCCAAAAAAGATTTAAAAACATTTATTATTTCATCATCCTGATAAATTCCCTTAGCTCCATTTAATCTTAATTTGTACGACATCTTATCTTCTTGAATTAATTGATATTGTTTGATTTTATTAAATGCCCACATATTATTAATAACAGAATAAGGAGAAAGTACATCCCCTGATGTATTATAAATAAAATCCGTTCTTCTTCCTTCAATAGAAGTTATTACCTTCCCATACTTCTCATGCTTTTCTACAACCGCTAAATCTCCCGTATCATAACGAATTAATGGCATAGCGTAATTAAACAAATCTGTAACTACAACTCTTGCTAATTCGCCTTCCTCCGCTTCTTCATCAGAATCTACCTTCAAAAATTCTATATAATAACTGGCGTTGTTTATAATAAAAAATTTTTCTCCTATTGGTTCCTGAGCAAGAATCCCATTTTCTTGATTAGAATACCTAGATACAACAGGACACCCAAAAACTTTTTTTAAATTAACCCTTGTGACTTCATTAAGAACTTCAGCACCACTAATAACAATCTTTATACTAAACATATCCGGAGTATCATTTTTTTCTATTAAATACCTTGATATTATATCTAAACTTGTTGCATATCCTAAGATGCATTTTATTTTATCATTCTTAAACGTTTTTCTTATATTTTCCAAATTTCCCTCATCCAACTTAGAAATATCTAACATAACTAAATTTTGTTTAAAAGCATTTATGCGGCTTTTCTTGTTCTTTTCTGTCCAAACTCGTAAATATACATACCTATCGCCTATAAAATAGTCACACTTTTCCCCAAAATAAATAATCTCAGCAAGCACTCGGTTTCTTTTATTTTTATTTTGCTTAATAGTCAAAGGGGTTCCTGTGGAACCACTTGTACTCATGCTATGTAATTCTTTGCCACTATATTCTCGAGATAATAATCTTTCCACATTAGTTTTTATTATATTTTTATCGATAATGGGGAAGTCTTTTATACTTTTATAATCCCGATATTCAGAATAAAAATCTGTATTATTTACAGCATAATTTAATAAATTACTTAGATATCTATCTATTTTACTATTATAAGCTTTCCCTTCAATAATCTCTGTAATATCTTTATAATGTTTTCTTACCTCACCCTTTTTTAAAAAATCCAATATCCAAAACCCATATTTTCTTACTTTCTCACCAAACATTATTTACCTCCTCGAAACCTATAAAAAACATACTTAGGAGAAAACTTTATGATATTTATAAATAACAAATTATTCTCTAATTAACAATGTATCATGTTTCATCATATAAACATTTTCTTCATAACTTCCTATTTGAGGTGTGTTTTCTATTCCCATTAAATTATTGATTATATATTTAGGAAAGTTAACACCACATTCATATGCCAAGGGATAGCCACCACCAAATCTTGGATTAATTTCAGAAATATAATAATCATCTTTAACCTTAAATACATCAATATCTATAGGACCAACCAAATTGGCTTTATTAACTAAATCTACAACTAATTTATATAAAACATTTGATTTTATCGATTTTGCTTTATCAGTTTCTCCCGCTCTCATAGCTATCTTTTCTTTAATAAATATAGATGTAACCTTATTTGAAAGTAAATCTATATATACATCGATTCCTAACTCTTGTCCAATTAATAATTCTTGAATAATCATTCCCGGGCAAGATTCAAATATAACTTTAGCTTCATTAATATTTCTCGCAATATTAACATTTAAACTGGCACTGCCTTTTTGAGGTTTAATAAATACCGGAAAATCTATTTCGCCATTCTTTAAAGCACCTGTAAAACCACTAAAAGAATTATAAGTTTTAGCATATTTAAAACCATTATTATTGCAAAACCTAATCATAGCGTATTTATCTAAACAAAGCTCACACGCTTCATAAGGAGAAACTATAACTTTTGTACCTATCTCTTTAAAATCATCAACATATTTAGCTAATAAAGAAAGTTCAGGATCAATTAAAGATAGTACCGCCGTAATCTTTTCTTTATCACATATATCTTTAACAGTTTTTATATAATTAGGCTCATTAATCCTAGGTACTATATAATGTTTATCTGCAAGGTATAATGCTGGTGCTAATTCACTGCAATCTGTAGCTATAAGTTTTCCTTTATCATTAAGCTCTTTTTTAAAGTATTCAAGGAGTTTAGTTCTTCTACCAACACTGGTAATTAAAATATTTATATCTTGGAACATTTATTTTCTCCTTTGCTCCCATTCTGACTTAAGAATACTATAAACTACATAATCAGTTAATTTGCCCTTATGATATCTATGTTGACGAAGTAACCCTTCCTTTAAAAAACCATTTTTCTCATATACATGTTGAGCACGAGTATTATTGATATTTGTGAATAAATAAATTCTGTTTAAATCTAATTCCATAAAAGAATATTCAAGTGCTATATGCAACGCTTCACTTCCTAAACCCCGTCCCCAATAATTCTTATTACCTATAGCTATATATAGCTCCGCTTTGCGATTTCGAAAATCAATAGCAACAACCCCAAGAATACCTATAGGTTTATTGGTATTTTTGTCTACTATAACAAAATGCCTATTTATATCCTCTTTAATAACATGCTGAAACCAAGCTTGAGTCTTTGCTAATGATATAGGACCATCTATAGTTATACCTGAACTGACTTCATCATCATTTAACCATTTTACTCTATATGGCAAATCTTCACTTTCTAAAAGTCTAAGATATATATTTTTACCTTGCAACATTACAAACCATCCTTTTTGTTATTAAACAATACTATTACAATTTTTTACTAAAATCCCTTACATTAGATGTCGGATATATATTCCTTCTCATTAAAACTACAAATATTGTTTTTAAAAAAATTGACATATCAAATAAAAAACTCATTCTATCAACATATTCTAGATCTAATTTAATTCTTTCATCCCATGTACCACTGTTACGAAGAACAACTTGTGCATATCCACTTATACCGGGACGTACCATAAAACGCCTTTTTTGTTCTATTGAATAATCTTCATATTTCCTCGGATAATATGGAACCGGAGGACGTGGCCCTATAAAACTCATTTCACCTCTTAAAATATTAAAAATTTGTGGCAATTCATCAAGACTGGTTTTACGTAAAAAACTACCAACTTTTGTTATTCTGGGGTCACCCTCATCAGTCCTTAAACCCGAGCCCAAATTAATAGCTCCATCTACCATAGTCCGGAATTTGTAGATTTTAAAAACACTCCCATTACGTCCTAATCTTTCTTGTAAGAAAAATACAGGACCTTTTGATTCAAGTTTAATTAGAATCGCTATTATTAATAGTATAGGCCATATGACTAAGATTGCACTTAACGCAAAAATAAAATCTAATATGCACTTAATATAAAAATATTTTTTCATATGACCACCTAATTATTTAAAATAAATACGAAAACCCATTAAATTAAAACACTTGCTTTCTATCTACCGCTGAACTTGCCCAGTACGCCTTAAACAACACGACAAATACACCTAGCATTAACCCGAGACAAGCAGCTACCGCCAAATTTAGGGCCTTCTTCGGGGCTACAGGTACCGTCGGCTCATATGCCGGAGAAACTACCGTTAAAGCGGCCTCGCCAATCTTCATAGATTCGGTAATCTGCGCTTCGGTATATTTATTATTAAACATCGTATAATTCTGTTTCGCTCTATCCATTTCTCTTTGCAACTGGTCTAATTGGGTCTTTTTTTCGGCTAAGAGGACTTGTAATTCATTAATATCCTCACTAATTTGTGCGATCTTTGCTTTAATTGTATCTTTTTCGGCTTCCAGCTCTGCATAAAAAGCTTTATTTATTTCCAGCTGATTTTTCAATTCCATATAAACAGGATTTATTTCTTCCGTCCATAATTCTATCCCGCTGATAGTAGTATCCTCTGCTTTGCCAAGTATTTCAGTATAATATTGATACAAAGCAGGATCATCGAATAATTTCTTCTTTAACTCTACTTTTTCCTGTATTTCCGACAATTGATTTTCCAAGGAAGCAATGGTAGCACTGACCTTTTTTAACTCCACCTCTGTAACACCTTCTCTCGTTTGAAATTCCGATAAAAGGGCTAAATTAGTCTGCAGTCTGGATTCTAATTCCGTAACACTCTCTGGTTGTTTTAAAAACTCTTTCATTTCTGCAACACTGTTATCAAGTCTGGTCTGTTCTTCCTCCACCTGTTTTTCCAAAAAAGCTAAGGTTTTCTGTGTCCTTAATTTATTGGAATCTGTAACAAACACCACTAACTCCTGGGCTAAGGCATCAGCTATTTCTACCGCCTTTTCCGGGGAATTGTCTTTGACGGTAATCTCCAACAATTCCGTATCTTTGATATTGCTTATATTTATTTTATTGGCAAATGTGCCTAAAGAGGTGTTATCGGGAATTCCCACTCTTTCCATAACCCTGACTAATACAGCGGCAGATTTAGCCTGAGAAACATAGGACTGGATACTGGTTTGGGGAAAACCGGAGAGGGAATCAACTAAACCTTCCAAACCTGCCTCTGAATTCTCTGTTTTCCTTGTCTGATTGACAGCAAGTACCGTTTTCGCTTCATATGTAGGTTCGATAAAACAAAAGGTAACCACACCGCTAATCAATATGGCTAGAACAGTTATCGCTATAATTAGCCATTTGCCGGCTAAGAGTATTTCAATTAATTCCCGCAAACTGATTTCTTCATCCATAAGAACACTCCTCTATTAAAGCATTTTCTGATTTTCGCTAATCCTCTTTTGATTTTACCATAAAATTAATCTATATTTGTTTATTTATTATATCATAAAATAGATAAGTTAAAGGCCCTTGCCCTAAAGACAAGAGTCTTTAACTAAAAATGGGGGTATGTTAGTAGATTACTTAGTTATAATTACTTCGCGTGTATCGTTATTCCATTCTACAGTGGCACCATAGGATTCGCTGACAAACCGAACCGGAATCATCACACGATTGTTGATAAGAGTAGCAGCAATATCTATTACTTTCCATTCGTTATTAACTTTCACCAGTTTAGAATCAATATAAAATACTATTTCCTTATCCTGATATTTTACTGTAACTGTTCTGGTGGCATCTTCATACTGTGTCTCTGCCCCCAGAGCATCACCTAACGCCCTTAAAGGTACAACAGTAAAGTTCTCCAGGATTGTCGGAGCAGTATCCAAGTTAACCTGAGTTTTGCCGTAATAAGCAATCTTACTGTCTATCTTGAAAACTATTTCTCCATCTTTTCTGTCTACCTCATTTTCATCACCAGGCTCCGCTTCTCCCACAAGATACTCTGCAGACATAGCGAAATAACCTGTTGAAGTTTGCACAACCAGACTATAACGACCGTCTTTCTTCGGGTTTTTTATCTCTGCTGTTTCTTCAATTAAAACAGTAATAATAGCATCTTCTTTAATTAGTAAACCTTCAGGAAGTGTTAAGGTTACTTTATTACTAGACACCTTAACCTTCTCCGGAGTCTGCCCATTAATCCTAATAAAAGAACGGGATAGGTTCTCCGGCACCTCGGTTCCTACGGGAAAAGTCAAAGAAATCGTGTCACCTTCCAGCATGGTTTCAGAACCGGTGTTTTTGAAAAAGATAAGATAGCCCGAGTCTTCCCCTACTTCAGTAGCGGTAAGTTCCACTGACGGTTTTTCCCCATCATTTTCTACTACCGTCTCGCTGATTTTTACTGAACAATTATAAATCTGACTACTATTAATAGAAGAACAAAGCAATAAACTATAGCTGGCTTCCTTATCCGGGTTCTTTATCCCCACTTGAGACCCAATCTTTACTTCTGTGATATTATAATCCGAAAAATCAACGTCATCCGGTAAAGTTACCACCAAAGACTGACCAATAAGCTCCAGCTTTTCGGCTTCCTCTCCATTTACTGTCACATATTCCGGCTCGATTTTACCGGAGATTTCGTAAGCTGCCGGGAAGATTAAATGAAGCTTATCCCCACCCCTAAGATTACCTAAAAGGCCTTCCTCAAAGGAAATATCCAAAGAAATCCGGTCTCCCGGCTTGTAACTGGATAATCGGACCGTAGGCTTGCTTGATACTTCATCATTATCCTCGTCCGGTTCTTCAGCAATCCCTACAATTGTATAAGAATTTGACCTTACTTTATTTTTATCTGCCGTAGTATTAATCGAAATTCGATATTCACTGGATACATCAGGGTTTTCAATCCCTGCTTCGCTCTTGATCACAATATTAACATATGTCTCCTCAGCAATACGTGCTTTACTAGGGACAGTAATGGTAATCATATTATCCCGAGGAGTAGTATCTACATCTTCAGCATTTTGTCCGTTAATCGTCACATATTTAGTGGAAATACTCCTAGGTATATAAGTGCCATCAGGAAACTCTAAATAAATTTGCCCTTTCCCTGCCTGTAAGGCTCCTTCTTTACTGGTGGTAAAACCAATCGTATACTGACTATCTTTTCCGCCTTCATTAGGATTGATTACAACTACCGGTGTAGTAATTGCCATTCCCACACGATAATTTACCCATGTGCTCAACGTATCGGCAGAAGTATAGACCTGAAAACGATAACTCCCCGTCTGACGTGGATTTCTTATTCCCGCCCTGCTGTCTATCTTGACGGTAACCGTATCACGATCGTCTATTCTAACTTCGGCAGGTACAAGAATCTCCAGTGTATTAGTGGCTAAATCAACCTTCACCCCGTCCGAACGCACCTTTACCCCATTGACTTCTATATCACTACCAACTATCGATCTGGGAAGATAAAAATCTTTATCGAATTCTATGTATATCTCATCCTCTTCGGAAACAAGCTCGCCCCGTGAGCTGGTACGAAAGCTAATTTCATATTCAGCAAATTCGTCTACTGCAGATGAGGTAGCTATGACCTCCAAGTTGGATACTCTACTACCATCAATAGTAAAGCTGTTGGTTTTTGTTTTCTGTTCCCGTGAAGTCTCTACTTCTACATAATGCGTTCCTGCCATACGAGGTAATTTTATCCCTGCTTCAGGAGTAATAATTATGCCCACATATCCGTTTGCCCGAACATTAACAGCTGAAGGTAAGGTAATAATCAATCTCGTATCATTATGATAAAGAGAACGGTCATCTACCTCCACTCCATTGACAAAAACACTCCCGGCACTTAAATTATTCCGCAAAGAATCAGGAAAGACCGTACCTTCCGGGAAATAGAGAATAATCTCGTCCCTACCCCCTTCTAACGCTCCGGAACTTCCCACATAAAAACCAATCGTATATTGTACCGGGACACCAGTCTCTAAAGGACTTACTTCTACAGTGGCATTACTTAGAGAGGCCACTGCTGTAGTTGTCGAAAGGAATAGGAGTAGCGAAAAAATACCTATAACGATCGAGATTTTTTTAAACAATTTTCATACCTCCTCTAAATATCCGCCGTATCACACAATATATCTAACCATTTTCCAAATGATGTCATCTTCATCTATATATATTTCGACAACAACTTTAATTTCCCTTTACAAAATACTATTTAACCACTCATTTTCTGCTATTGTCTCTTCAGATAATTCTTGAGCAAGTTCCTTAGCCTTGGTCTGCTCATCTAAATTATCATAGGCATAAATAACTTCAATTAAAAACGGATCATACTGTAATATGTTCTCCTTCTCAGCCCAGCTATTTAAGAATCTCGGCTCGACAGAAGCTACTTCCGCTTGAGCACGTTCCCATAAAGTAATTATTTCTTCCAAGGCTTGTTTCGCTAAGGTTTCGTTATTGTCTTCTTCCGCTTCCAAAGCAACCCGTTTAAATAGATTTGCCGTATCTGCATATACCTGGTTTTCAAATTTAAAAAGATAGGGGCGACCTTCCTGCAAAAGCGCAACAGTATCTTCTAATTGCCCTTTAGCCAATAAAAATTCCGCTTTTAATAAAAACCAATTATAATTGTTGTATTCTCTGCTTATTGCCTTTTCACTCATTTCTAAAGCCAAGTCTAAATACTTTTGCTCCTGCGTCTGTTGAAAAGCCTGAAAATGAGCGGCACCCAAGGTCGCGTAATTTTGCGCATCAAGAGGATACAACATGATAGCTTTTTCTAGCTTTGCTACAACGTTATCATAAGTGTCTTTTGCTCCTAAATTACTGCTGTAGCTTACTGAGATAGAGATAGGTAAAAGCACAAGGAAATATAGCGATAAAAAACCAATTACCGCTAGTTTAGGTATTTTAAGCTGCTTAAGGTTACCTCCGGCATTTTTTATTTTATGATTAAATAAACCTAATAAGGACCAAGCTACTAAAGCCATAAAGCCTAGCGATAGGTCAAGGTCTAATAAACTATGGAGATAAATAAAGAGAAAAGCAATAGCAAGGGACCAAGCTTCCGGGTCTCTTCTGTTTTTGAACATATAATAGACTACGAGTAAAAAAACACCAAGAAACAAGCCCATCCCCAGTACCCCGATTTCTGTACCGGTCTTCCAGAGATGAGAGTGTGCTTCTGAAGTAAAATAATAGTGAGACCTGACTAAGGGAAAATGTACATTCCACGCACCACCGCCACCACCAAGAAAATTACTTTGCTTCATAATCTCGAAAGCATCCTGATAAAAAACCAGTCTCGCTTGAGCACTTCCGGCTTGAAGATCAATACTCTTAAACCTATTGATAATCCTACCGGCGTCCACTAAATCCAACAAATTATAAGTAAGCAAACAAAAGAGAGCAACTATAATCAATGCAAGGGGAAGCAGAACCTTTTTATTAAGACCACCTGCTATTTTCCTGAAAGCCCATTGGATCCCATAACTAAAGATTCCACCTACTATTAGTACAGCCAGTTTGAGATAAAGGGGATATTGTCCAAAGATGAAAAGAGAAGTAACAAATGCTAAGGAAGTAACCGCCACAATCTTAACTAGCATTTCTTTTTTGTTTTCCGGGTAGCCCAGCCCGAAAATCAAAATACCCGGGAAGAAGATAAGCCACATAATTCTTGATTGCGAGCCAAAGAGAGCAAGAGTCAAAAAGTAAGTACCCAATAAATACACAGACTGCTTTTTCTCCTCTTTCTGGAAGAGATAGTATCCTAAAGCAATCATTGCCGATACATAAGCAGCAAAGGAATTGGAATATTTTAAAGTACCTACTAAACGCCCAAAACGCACTAATCCTTCCCAGTCTAGTACTTTAAAATATCCCAGAAAGGCCAAACCTGCAGAGACAAGACCAATAAAGAATAATATTTTACAAACCATTCTAATCTCGTGAGATTTAAGAAATTGGGAGATTAACCAAAAAACCAAAAAATAATTTATATATTTTAAGGCTTCTGCTAAAGCAAATTTGACGTATTCGCTCCAAAAAATACTGACAACATAAAGTACCACGATAGCAATTAAAAGATAATCCAATTTAGTTTCTAAAAAACCCACTTTTTTATCTCTAACAACTAACAAAACAATAAAGATACTTACCGTAGTAAGAAGATGCATCTTTAAGAATTCACTGACTTGATAAACACCAAAAAATGCCGGGACCAGTAAAATAAATAATAATGCCACACAGACAACTGTAGCTAATGTGGTTTCATAACTACGATTAATAGATGTATTTTGTCCAATTCGCTGTTTCTTTTTTCTGCCCATATAACTTCACCCACTTTTAATAGTTCATTACTAATATCTAAACTCCTCGAACTCACTTAATATTTTAACGTATCAACTGTTATTAGCAAAGAAAAAGCAACAGAAAACTGCCCTGAAAATATGGGCAGTTAATATTTCTTTCTAATCAAGTGGATTCACTTATTACTGTTGCATGGTACTGGCAGAAGTAAGTTCAATCACCCCTGCTTCCGCAAGTTCTATTTCACTTAAAGCCGTGTAATAAGCATATGCTGCATTTCTTTCCTCTATTAAGGCTTGTTTTACGGCTAATTCACTATTCAGCATCTGTATTTTAGAGAGCAAACCTAATTCATATTTTATCTTGTTAAATTTATCCGTAAGTTCGACTTCCTTTTTATTTAATAAGGCGTTCTGCCAAGCTTTGTACTTTGTGGCAGCCCCATCGATGAGACTTTTGATTTTTTCGTTGACAGCTTGTTTTGTGTCAATGATGGCAATTTCCGCTTTCTTGATTTCTGCGGAGATTACCGCGCGTTCATCGCTGTCATCAGTATCCTTATAGTCTTCTTTTAGGTCTTTTAAATCCCGTTCCTTTGGCGGTATAAGTACATCATTATCCCAATACTTATCACGCACTGCTTCATAGGTCTTATCTAGAGGAACCGGGGTAAATTCGGGAACCGCCAACTGAAGAGGACTGGTAGGCTCACGCCCGATTAAATCATTTAATTTCCAAACCGAACTCTCATAAACAGTCTTTAAATCGGCAATACTCTTGTTCGTATCATCGATAGCTTTTTCCGCTTTCTCCACATCCAGATCCGTAGCCAGCCCTAAATCCCGGCTGGTTGCGGTAATCTCCCTGTTCGCCTTTTGTACTTGGCTTGCTTTATCCAGCATATCTAAGGATAACTGCTGATAATATATTCCAAAAAACAGCTTTTCTACAGCTAACTCCATTTGAAGGAGGGCCTGATTGTAGCTTACTTTGGTATCATCATAGAGATTCTCCGCGGTTTCCCAAGCTTTTTTAGCAGGATTATCAGCACCTACCGCAGGCAATTGCGCCTTTATGGCACTTATAACGCCGCGTTGCAGCATAATCATTTTCGTACTGCTTGCTAACTTGGCTGTCCTTTCATCAGACGACAAACTAGAGTCCTGCTCAATCTGAGCATGTTCATTTTCCAAATACCTTAAATAGTTTAATTCATTATAATATCTTTTATAGAGGTCAGAGGCCTCGTATGTATCTTTGGCGATTCTAGCCTTTGCCCGCAACTGTTCCACAGTAATTCCAAAACTTTGTAAGCTGCGAGCATTCTCCACAGCTAATTTTTTAGCCTCGCCTAGGGTTAAAGGAGTCACAGCATATGTAGAGATACTACTAACCAACAATAATATGAAAATTAGAACCGTAGATAATACTTTTTTCATCATTTTTCCTCCTGTAAGCCCACTTGTCAGTACACTATCTTTATTCTATTATTAGAAATCCGGTCCTGTCAATATAAAGAAAAAAAGAGAGAGGCTTGAGCCTCTCTCTTTAAATGTGTCTAATGCTTACAGTTCGTAAGTTACGGACTGAGTAGCTTCATCCCAGCTAACGGTTGCACCAAAGGCTTCACCAACAGCACGGAATGGTAATACTGTACGACCGTTTTCAATGAAAGCAGGTACGTCAGCAGTAACTGTGGAAATTACACCGTCTTGAACTACTTCGATATCATTGGAACCAATCACGATGGTTACAGTAATATCATCACGAGTCAAGGTTACTGTTCCGGTAACTTCGTCCCAACCAATGTTTTCAGGAGCTACGCCAAAAGCATTAGCGAGAGGACGAACAGCTACGAATGTACGACCATCCTTAATGAAAGGAGCTACGTCACTAATCAAAGGAACACCATTTACTACATATCCGGTGCTGCCAATGAACATTGTGACTAAACCTTTACCACCTTTTTGTTCATCTTTAGGTTCGCCAATAACGATTTCGAACTTCTTAGCGATACCTTCATCAGTAACAACTGTTAATTTATATTCGCCATACTCATTAGCAATTGCCTTGAAGGAAGCTTCGCCAGAATCTTCGTCAAACTTTTCTTTCTCCCTAATTGTTATGCCTTCAGGAGCGATAATTTCGTAGTTGTCATCATCTCCGCTAGCAGTAACTTCTCCTTCATCATCCACATATTGTAAGGTTACTGTAGCAGTCTTGCCGGATACGGTGTAATCTACATCGATAGCATAGGGTTCACCAACAACGGGAACTTCGATACTATCTGTTAAGCCACTTCCCCTGTCAACGACAGTAATAGTGACTACTCCGCGATCATCTTTATCAGAAGGACCGAGAAGTGTTACTTCACCAGTGTCAACCTCCTTAACCTTTGCTAAGCTGACATTACTGCTATAGACTTTGTAATCGTCGGCATCAGTTTCGACACCGTTTTCATCGATTACAACAACTTCTAATTTTAAAGCATCAGCTTGAGTATCTCTATTATCTGCATCTTTTGCGATTAGAGATTTCTTTTCATCGAAACGAACATCAATCTCTACAGGGTCACCAACTTCTACAGCTTTTACAGTTAATATCGCAGAAGCGCCGGAAACTTTAGCTTTAAATGTATATTCTCCGACTTTGTCAAAGTCTACCACAATATATAATTCTTCGTCCTCATTATCCCAAGCAATAGCAGAGCCTTTGAATATTTCATCTTCTAAATCAGAATCATCAGGAGCAGACGTTACCTTAACTTCACAATCTGATGGACTAGTAATTTTGTTCCCATATACGTCCTTAACAACAAATTTAATTTTATTATTATCATCATCAGCATCTACATCAAAGCATTTGCCCTCATCGGTAACAAATTCTATTACAGAGGGTTCTTCAGGCTTCACTGTAATCTTCTTACCTTTCTTTTCAGAATCCCGGCTATCTTTATTTCCGCATTTAGCATAGTAATAGAAGTCGCCGGCTTCTGTTTCGGTGTACTCGAATTCAGCTTCTCCTTTTCTATTTGTAGTAGCTGTACCTATTTTGGACCAGCCACTATTCGGTTCGTCAGACTTATAGAAAGTAACGGTCTTACCGGAGATACCGTCATTATTTTTGTCTAAAACTTCGGCTGTCAGAGTTATTTCATCTCCAGCTGTTACCGTATTATCATCGGGGATAAGATTTACTTCGTTGATTTTGCCCTCCTTAGATTCGAATTCAATCTTAACTACACCATCGCCGATACGATTGAAGTCTTTTGTTGTATCCTCATCAGGGTCAGCATTCCAGAAACCTAATTCTACAACGCAAGCTGCAGCGGATGTAACTTCAAATTCAATTTCTCCTCTGTTACCAAGGACTTTAAGCGCACCCTCTTTTATTTCAGCAACTCCGGAACTAAGATCTAATTCATATGCAACTATTTCGCCGCCTTCGTAAACCTCAATTAAATCACTACCAGTAGCAGCATCAGCATCAGCCACATATTTTTTATCTACAGTAATTTTTACTGTGGGTCTTGAAGACTCTACCCAAAAAGCATCAACTGGTGTGTTTGCACTTAAACGTTTGTTATCTTTATCACAGAACTGCACTGTAACTGTTGTGGAATCTCCTGCATCTAATGATGTGTCCTCTACATGGACTGAGCTATAGCCTTGGTTATACCCTGCACCAAAGGCAAATGCCGGTACGAGTGTCATCATGAACGCTACGAGCGTTAAGATGGCAAATAATTTTTTGGATTTCAAACTATATCCCTCCTTAAAGTTTTCAAGGTTCTGAACCGTTCGTCTAAGACTTTGGTTCGTTACCCGAGCTATACTTTGTATACGCCCGGGGGTGGTTCCTCCCGATAGTTGGCTACATGCCTATTTTTACCGGGTTTACTCACATTGGAACCTTCTTACTATCTTATGTACTCTTTCCTAAGCTCTCAGTGGCCGAATCCCCCCTTTCAAAAAATATTAGCAATTAACCTAAACTTTAAATGTTTTTTCGCTTTTTAAGTAAAGCATTTATGTATTTACCCCTATGATAGGGATAATAACATACTCGTCTAAGAATGACAAGTTACCACACACCATATTATATCATATGAATTTTGCAAGTCAACAATTTGAAATTTCGTATACTCTCTGTAAGAATACTACATTTTTAATTTTTTGTCTAGTTTTGTAAATTTTTGCTTTGTTGCCATACTGCCCAAACAAAGCGGGGCAAAGCTAACATTCTCCCGAAACGCCGTGGTTCTTTGCAGAGACGGTAGAGCCATTCAAGTCCCCATTTCTGCATCCACTTGGGTGCACGGCTCACTGTACCGGCTAGTACATCAAATGTGCCTCCTACTCCTATCGCCACAGGCACGTTCATACGAGTCAAATTTTCCCGAATAAAGTAATCTTGACGCGGTGCACCCAGGGCGACGAATAAAAGCTGCGGTTTAACCATATGTATATTCGCCACGACTTGGTCAATTTCCTGCTTGGAAAAATATCCGTGCCGGTAGCCACTGATTTGCAAGTTCGGATATTGGCTTAATACCCGTAAAACCGCCTTTTCCACGACCTCGGGTTTGGCTCCGAGAAAGTAAACCTGCCAACCTTTTTCCGCAGCCAGAGCCAAAAGCCGTTGAGTCAAATCTACCCCCGTTACCCGCTCGGGAAATGGTGTATTTAATTTTTTACCTGCCCAGATAACTCCGGAACCGTCAGCGGTAATCAAATCCGCTTGTTGAATAAGATGAGCCAGTTGCTGATCCCGCCAAGCACGATAAATAATCTCCGCATTGGCAGTGACTACATGAGCAGGTGGCTGTCTTTCCTCAATTCGCTTTTCCACCCATGTCAAAAGCTGTTCCATATTTATCTGAGCTACAGGAATACCAAGTATAGAAGCCTTTGCAATATGCACAGACGTGTTTCTCCTTTGTTTTGTTCCCGATTTTTTTAACTTTTTTCAGATTCTTTTTGCTGAGCATAAATTTTATCCAGTAATTTTGCCAATTCTTGCTCATCAGCTATCCAGTAACTACCACCATAATTAACATCATCAGGCTTACCGGGAACTTGATAAGTTTGAATTTCTATATCTTTAATATCCTTAAATTTATTGGCCAGGGCAATCATTTGTTGTAGCTTTAAATCAGTCTTCACATGTTTCTCTAATTCCTCTAAAAGTTGCGGAATCTTCCAGATCGTAGAAAAACGCAGGGACTGATCAGCAAGGGCACTCAAAAATTTCTGTTGCCTTCCTATCCGACCGATATCGCCGGTACCATCACCGCGCCACCGTACATAGGAAAGGGCATCTTCTCCGTTCAGTTTCTGTACTCCCTGCTTTAAATTGATTCCTTCCAGAGGCACATACATGGATTCTTCCACATTGATAGTAATCCCACCTAGGATATCAATAATATTACTGAACCCTTCAAAATTAGTTTCCATATAATAATGTACGGGGAGCTTCAAGAATTTTTCGACCGTCTGCACAGTCAATTCGGCTCCCCCTACGGCATGTGCATAATTAATTTTTCTCGTAACCCCTTTAGTGGGAATGACCACTCGCGTATCTCGTGGAATGGAAAGCAAATGAACATCCTTCTCCTGCAAATCCAAAGCCACTAGCATCAAGGTGTCAGCCCGGGCGGGTTCATTTTCCCGTTGGTCTACTCCCAAGAGCAAAATATTCAAGATGTCCGGTGATTTAAAGACGTGCTCCGGATTATCCGGTTTATCTTCGGGGAGTAAAGGTGTGTGTGTTTTCCCGCCCAACCAAAAACCAAAAGAAAGGCAGAGGAGGAAAAACGCCACTAAGGCTATATAACCGGCAGGAGTGAGTTTTCGTCTTTTTTTCCGCACTAAAGGCGGCATTTTTATTTCTCTGTTCTCTCTGTTATTTATATTATTCATAGAATCCACTTTTTGTCCCCCAAGCTGAAATATTAATACTGTTAAGAAATTAAGAGTAGCTCTTCAAGTTTGGTGAGGTCAGGCAAATAGTACCAGATATTATCAATATATTTGCCGCTGCCGGGCAATAATTTTGTCGCCAAACCATTTTCCATGATTGGTGAGGCTAAACGGACCAAAGCTCCGATTTCGCGCCCGGTTAAATCTGTCCGGATATCCTCGCGAGCAATTTCAATGAAATCCATAATTTGGTTAATGTTTCTTTCTTCTAAAACCTTCTGTGCTATGAGCTTTATTACTTCCTGTTGACGTCGCGACCGGTCCAAGTCTCCCCCTTTGGTATCCCGGAAGCGAGAATAAGCCAAAACCTCTTCTCCGTTCAAAAGTTGTAAACCCGGCTGGAGGTCGATCCCTTCCAAGGGCTTATACATCCGGACAGGTACATCAACCTCAATACCTCCGATTTCGTCAACCAGTTTAACCAAGCCTTCAAAGTTTATTATAACATATCTGTCAATGTTAACGCCTAAAAAGTCAGCTACGGTTTGTTTAGATAATTCCACACCTCCATAGGCGTAAGCAGCATTAATTTTATCCCAGTTACCTTTGATTTTAACTCGAGTATCGCGAGGGATGGAAAGTAATTGGGCCTTCTTGTTTTTTTGATCTAAAGAAGCTAGGATAAGGGTGTCACTCCGGTCATTTAATCCGGCACGCCCATCTAATCCCAAGAGCAGGATATTAAATCTTTCTCCGATTAGCTCATCTTCTTCTGCCGAATTTGAATCACTTGTAGGCGGGAAAGAAGAAGTGGGCAAACGGAAATACATATCATAAACCATATATCCCCCAATCATGAGGAGAATGATTATTATTAAAATTATGGCAATAACATCCCTAATATCTATTTTTTGTCTGCGCCTTCTTTTTTTCACAATGCTTCACCCTTGAAATTTTATTAACCTAGTTCTTGCATTATATCAAAGTTTTGTTCTGTACTAAAGTGGTTTTTACAACCAAACCGAAAAACTGTCTCCCTACCCAGTAATGGTCACAGTGCGCGTAGCCTCATCCCAAACTACAGTTGCCCCCAACTGCTCGCTAACAAACCGAAGGGGCACTAAAGTGCGCCCGTTAACAATAAAAGGGGCAGTATCAAGGATGATCGGTTGTCTGTTTACTAATGCTTGCTTTTGGTCAATAAAGATTTCAATCAGCATATCATTATATATATACGAAACTTTTCTGGTTTTTTCTTCCCAGAGAAAACTTGCTCCTAAGGCTTCTCCGATAAAGCGGACCGGGACCATTGTGCGTCCGTTAATAATTGTCGGGACCGTCTCCAGTTGCAGCTCCCGCCCGTCAATAAAAGCGATATGCCCGCCGATAGTAACTTTGATCTCTGTGGTCAATTGCTCACGTAAGGCCTGCACATCTGCTTGTAAATCTGCATATATATCTGCAAGATGCTCAATTTGTCTTTCCAGAGGTCGTGTTGTGTTCAGCAACCATTTGTCAAAAAATAATTTGGACATTAGTTCTTCCCCTGCACAAAGCGGAAAGCTAATCAACAAAAAAATAAAAAAAATAAGGAGTGCCGTTTTTTCTTTCATGTAATAAGCCCCTTTTTTTCAACAAAATCTTTTTGCCTAACAAATATTCTACAAATAACAGACATAATCCTGCACCAATCTTCGAATACTATGTATATACAATTTCAAATTCGACATAATAACTTAACAAACTCCTAAAAGATTTCTTATTATTTTTGCAAATATACTTTTCTTTTAGGATTCTATGTTATATAATAATAACAACAATTGTTATGTTAATGTGGCATTTGTCAAAAATTCAAACATATCAATAAATAAATAGGTGAGGTGGTGATAACGGTGTTGGCAGAAAAAAAGCTTAATTCTCTTCATAGTGAGCGTGCACGTTTATTGGATGCTTGGCGTTCGGCAAATGAAGCTAATAAAATGAGCATCCTGACTAGAATCGGTGACATAGATGAGCAAATAGCCATCATTAAAGAGAATCTCGCCAGTGTGGCAATGCAACAAAAAAACAATATAAAACCAGGTTTTTAAAAACAGCACATATGTTTATCATCCAAAACAAAAAACAAAAAAATCACCGCCCGGGAATTCTTCCACCAAGAGAAGGGCGGAAACTAAAACGAAAGACTGCGTCGAAGGCTTAAACTGAACGAACCTTTAATGCAGTCTTTCATGTGTTTATAGCGTCCGGTAATTGTGCGCTATTCCTTACCCAACAACCACTCAATCGCATTGAGATGCCTTATTCCCTCATAATCCGGGTTGACGATAATGTCATCCAGCGTTAACAAAATTTTAGGGTAATTATCGCTAATTTTTTGAAGCGGAACAAGCTCGCGCTTCAAAGTTTTTTCATCCAACACACTGGCCGACACCTGATAGTAAGTAACACTACTACCGCTCTGCGCCACAAAATCCACTTCTCCTCCGGGGATTTGCCCAACATAGACCTGATATCCCCTACGCAACAGCTCTAAATAAATAATATTTTCCAAAAGATGACCCAAGTCTTGTCGTCGCTTGCTCAATAAAATCCGACGAAAACCCAAGTCAGACACGTAATATTTTGCGAGACTAGCAAGATGTTGCTTGCCCTTGATATCATACCGCTTCACCTGATATACCAGAAGGCTGTCCATCAGGCCTTGCAAATATTTCTCAACCGTGCGGGAATCCACCTTTCGTCCGGCCGAAGTTAGTGTGTTGGCAATTTTAGCACTGGAAAGCAAGCTGCCAATATGGTCAAACACAAACTTAATTATATCGTCCAACATCATAACATCTGTTATCCGCTGACGCGCCACTATGTCTTTCAGCAAAACCGAACTGTAAATCCCCCTCAGATACTCCAAAATATCCTTTTCTTTCCCGGAAAGCTGAAGCGCGTAAGGGAAAGAACTGTCCGTCAGATAACGCTCAAACAGTTCCCGCGTAGGGTTCTGAACACCCAGAGCCGCCATGCCCTCACAATATTCGGCAAAAGAGAGCGGCAGCATTTGCAGCTCCACATAGCGCCCGGTCAGTAACGTAGCCAACTCCCCGGACATAAACCACGCATTGGAGCCGGTAATATATAAATCCACATTTTTCTGAATGTATAGGCTATCCACAGCTTTTTCAAACTGTGCCACATGCTGAATTTCGTCCAGAAAAATATAATTCTTGCGATCGGGTAGCAGCAACGGCTTCAGATAATTATAGAGCTTACGATAATCGGTAAGCTCTTCATAATCTAGCTCCTCAAAATTGATGAAAATAAGCTGCTCCGGCGCCACGCCGTTCTCCAGCAAATAGTCGCGATATATTTCAAAAAGGGTAGATTTTCCGCAACGGCGAATACCGGAAACCACCTTAATAATCGGTCTATCTTTATTGCGAATTAAAAAATCAAGATACTCCTGACGGTTGATACGGAACATTTTTCCACCTCCTACCGCTATTATACACATTGTAATGCAAAAATATTCAAAAGTAAATAAGTTTTTGCATTCCAATGCAAAAACTTATTAATAAATTATTTTATATTCATTATTCGCGCTCATCTGTCTGCTCGTTAATTTGAGTTTGCTCATTAGGTTGACCGACTATTTGAGGTTTTAACTGTTGGTAAATTAAATCCGCAATTCCCAGACTATGATGAGGAGAACTTGCTATAAGCTTACTGTATTCCGCATCAAGCATCTCCTGATACATTTTCGAGGCCATACTTTCCGGAATTAATCCCCCTTTGGGGACTGTAGCGCGCATCTGCTTAAGCATATGCTGGACAAACATTGCTTCGATCTCCTGACAAGCCTGTTTCAGTTTAGCGTTATCTTGTTCCCGCTCTGCCTGTGCCAGAATATCTTTAAAGTTGTTTTGCCCTTGCTGCCAAGCGTTTTCGGCTTTTAACCGGATATGTTGTGAAGATGCAGACAAAGGATCAATCTGCATACTGACACCTCCTGTTCTTGGGGAATGGTGGCAGAGGTGACAGGGGGCAAGGTGGCAGGGGGACGTTTCATCTGCCACATCATCACCCGAGTAAAGCTCACTGGCAAGTTGATGTGGCAGATGAAACGTCCCCCTGCCACCTCAACTAACCCCACTAGCGTTTAAGCCCATTAGTAATCCCTAACATTTCGTCTGAAGTCTGAATGGATTTGGAACCAATTTCATAAGCCCTCTGCGCCATAATCATTCTAATCATTTCATCAACAATACTGACATTAGAAGCTTCCAAACACTCTGAACGGATAATGCCCAACTCCGCATCAGTAGCCGGTTGACCGATAGTAATCTCTCCACAAACCTCACTAAGTATATAAGCCGAAGAACCTACTGCTTGCAATCCTTCGGGATTGGTAAAATTAGCCAGTTCTAAAACAGGAGGATTACTAACGTTTTTCTCGGTAATGACAGTTCCGTCAGGCGCTATACTAACCACAAGTGCATCCGTATCCGGTTGAATATATTTTAGGTCTTGTCCATTCAGCGAAGCTGACGTTTCAGGAGACGCATTACCTTGAGAAGATAAAAGCCTGCAACCATCCGCATTAGTTAAATACCCTTCGCTGTCAAGACGAAAGGCTCCGGCCCTGGTAAAACCCACCTGCCCATTAGGGAGCTGGATCATAAAAAATCCTTTCCCTTCTATCGCTAAATCCAGAGGATTGCCTGTTTGTTGCAAACCTCCATCGACAAAAGAAGTCCTGGTAGCGGCAACCTTCACCCCATTACCTACCTCTACGGCAAAATTATTCAACCCTGTGGAACTGGAAATAGCCGCTTGTCTTATCGTTTGATAAAAAAGCGATTGAAAATCTACATAACTCTTTTTAAATCCTGTTGTATTCACATTAGCCAAATTATTGGAAATTACGTCAAGGTTAAGCTGTTGTGCATGCATGCCGGATGCTGCACTATACAGAGAACGCATCATTTTTTTGACCTCCTCCACACCTAATTGTAGATTTCCTCTGTCGTTCGGAAATCTCGGAGGCCTCTGCCAAGCAGACCAGCCTCATAAATAATTAAACCAAGTTAAACAATTCTTTAAATTCTTCCTACTTCATTTACAGCCTTGTCCAAAGTCGAGTCAATAGCATGAATGACTTTCTGATTAGCTTCATAGGCTCTCATAATCGTAATCATATTGACCATTTCCGTAAGAGGTTGTACATTACTTGCCTCGATTGTGCCATGTACAACAAGGGGGTTGTCCATTATCTGTGGGTTTTCTCCGTAAAAAAGAGTATCGCCTTCTTTACTTAGTGGTGTGGAAAAATTAACAATTTTTAAGCGATCCACTACAGTGCCGTTACTATAAATCTGCCCTTGGTCATCAACTTGTATATCTGAGCCACTAATGAATATTTCTCCTTTTATCCCCATTACCGGATAACCTGCTGTGGTCACCAAACGCCCTTGAGCATCCATGCTGAATTCCCCATTACGAGTATAGCGCTCACCATGTGGGGTGTTAACGGTAAAATACCCTTCCCCGGCTATAGACATAGCTAAGGGATTATCCGAGCTTCTCCGCGTTCCTGCGCTTTGGTCAATATAGACCTGGTTAATATTTACGCCCAATGAAACAGAGCCTACTTGTGGAGGAGTTTTACCGTAATCCTCCGGAGCGTTTAATCTATACAGGAGCATTTCGGGAAATGATTCTGCCACCAGAACATCTTTTTTATAACCGGCCGTTTGCGCATTTGCTAAATTGTTTGAGGTGATTTCCTGCTGCTTGTTTAAAACAGATAACCCTAAAGCGCTAGTATATAGTCCTCTAATCATCTAAACACCTCCCTCCTATTTAATTATTTATGTAATTATTTTAAAATAGTATACCCTCACCTCACCTTACATTTTTAGCACTATGGGCTTTTGCTAAAACATCTAGGTTAATCAAAGCTTTCGCCGTTCCCATGGCTACACATTGAATAGGATTTTCGGCGATATAAATAGGTAAATGTGTATGTTCAGAAAGATACTTGTCCAATCCATGTAGAAGTGCTCCTCCTCCTGTCAACACAATTCCTTTGTCCATAATATCGGAGGACAATTCGGGAGGAGTTTTTTCTAATACCTCTTTTGTGGCGCTGAGAATACTTTCAACTGCCTCTTTGATGGCTTCAAAGGCTTCCCTTGCTGTTACAGTAATGGTGCGTGGCAAACCACTAACCAAATCTCGCCCTCTAATCTCTGCCGTCAGATGTTCTCTCTTTTGGGGATAAGCTGTACCGATATCCTTCTTCATTTGTTCAGCGGTTCTTTCCCCAATGAGTAAATTATGATAACGCCGCATATAACGAATCAGCGAGGCATCAAAATTATCTCCGCCTATACGAATTGACTTGCTGGTCACAATACTGCCCAAGGAAAGAACGGCAATATCAGTAGTCCCACCACCGATATCCACTACCATAGAACCACGTGGTTCGCTAATCTCTAAGCCAGCTCCTAAAGCAGCTGCCAAGGGCTCCTCAATTAAAAAGGCTTGCTTCGCACCGGCAGCAATGGCGGCTTGTTTCACCGCTCTCTGCTCAACCCCGGTCACTCCGGAAGGAATTCCGATCATCACCCGTGGCTTGAATAATGCTTTACTACCTATAACTTTACTGATAAAATATTTCAACATTCTTTCCGTAACTTCATAATCGGCAATGACCCCTTCACGCATCGGTCTAATCGCCACAATGCTTCCTGGTGTTCTGCCCAACATTTGCCTGGCTTCTTCCCCCACAGCAATAAGTTGTCCCGTCTGTTTTTCAATTGCAACTACCGATGATTCATTAAGAACAATTCCTTTATTTTTAACATAGACTAAAACACTTGCTGTGCCTAAATCAATACCAATATCCTCGCCAAACACCATGAGGCCACACCTACCCTATTTTTGACTATTTCTAGCATATATTCTACATATACCCCGATTATCCCTTTTTCCCGGTTATTTTTTTCCATTTTTCTTTTATAATTTTCTAGGATAGTCTTAGTTTTCTTGAGCCTCTTGATATTTTCTTTTAGTTGCTTCTCCTCCCCTAATATGCCGTTCCGCTTTATTCCGTTCAAGAACATATTTAACCTGTTGTGCCAGTTCTTTATTGATAATAGGTAGCCGTTCTGTCATATCTTTATGAATAGTGCTTTTACTTACACCAAAAACCGCCGCCGTTTGTCTCACCGTTGCAGTCGTATCCAACATGTAATGACATACCTCGAGGACCCTCTTTCTAATATACTCTTGCATTTTTTCTCCTCCGCTTTACTTATATTTCTTTGTAAATATATATGAAAGGATTTTGAAAAAATGCAAACTAGCACCTAATTTTAACTAGGAATTTGTAACTACATACAAAAAAAGAAAGACCTCTTAAGGTCTTTCCGGCAAATAATCAAGGGGGTTCACTATTTGTTCATTATGGCGCAGGGAATAATGTAAATGAGGCCCTTCTAAAATTTCTTTCAGTCCCGGCTGATTGACTGTGCCGAGAACATCTCCCGCCTGACAAAAATCTCCCACTTCGAAATAAGCATTCTCTAAATGAGCATATACACTAATCCAACCTCGTCCATGTTCAATCGTTATTTTTGTTTTTTCTTCTTTGCTAGTCTCTTTGCTGATTACCTTACCGGGGAGCGCAGCTATCACCTCCGCACCACGAGCGGCTTGAATATCGATACCATCATGGTAGCGATAATCACTGAAAGTCTGAGCATAAGAAAGTCCCACACCTCGGATAACTTGTCCCTCAAGCGGCCAAATTATGGTATTAAGATCCGGTTCAAGTTCTTGAGAAGAAGCAGGAGTATCCGAAGAAGCAGAAGAAGCAGCAAGCTCCTCTCCGTTTATCTCACCCACCGGCGTAGCTGTAAGATTTTCCGGATGATCCGGTTTCGTATTTTGCCTAATCTTGTCCTGTAAAACAGGAACCAAAAATGCAAATAATAACAATACTACCGCTATATAAACAGCTAAAGATTTTATTTTTTTCTTGTTAACCACACAGATCACCTCTTATCTGTAGGTTAACCACTTTTTTCTTACTTTAAGCCTTCAGTTTAGAAAATTTATACTGATATTGCGATTTTTCACTCCACTTGCAAATGACCGATTTGTACTCCGGTATAATAATGCCGGAGTATTTCTTTGTAATCTTTGCCGGCAGCAGCCATATCTGCGGCACCATATTGGCACATCCCAACACCATGCCCATATCCGTTAGTGATAAACTGCACTCCCTTTTTTTCACTTTTACAAATAAACCTTGTTGAGGGCAAATTAAGCTGAGCGCGTAATTGGGCACCGCTAAACTCTTTGCCGCCTATCGTGATCTTTTTGACCCGTCCGGTAGAGCTTTTTTCCGTAATTTGAAAAACTGCTTGTGCCGACAAAAGTTTACTCGCCGGTAAAGCTTTTAAATTTGTCCCCAAAAGCTCATCACATGCTTCCAAGGTGAAGAATTGCGTAGTGGAATGATGACGATCCTGGTGACCGGTACAGGGCACTCCTTGTAAATATGGCACGTTAAATTGCCATACTTCTCCGGAGTTTTCTGTCTTCTTGCCGCCACAGGAAGCATGATAAAGCGGATCAATCAACTGACTATGGTAAATTAAAACTTGCCCTTTGGTTTCCTCCACTGCTTTTCTGATTTTCTCTAAATTTTCATCATAATTCCATTTGCCCCAGCGTTTCTTCATTTCCTCCGTACTAATCCATGCTTGGTTAACTGTAGGGTCACTGCTAATATCCGCATCCGGGTGTAGTGCCTTTACCCGTGGATCCGCAACCTGCAAACGTTGTAGCGCATAAGTACGAGCGGCAACAGCTTGTGCTTTAAGAGCCTCAAGAGCAAAAGAAGCCGGCATCTCGGCCGCCACTACTCCAACCACATAGCTTTCTAAACCCATATCCAAAAGTTGTCCCTTATCTTGTTCCCAAACCTTTACCCGCACTAAATCTTCCTTTATTTTAATTTCTTTTTCTCCTCCCCAAAAACTTCCCCAGCCATCAAAAATAAGATTAAGCAAAAAAAGAAAAAGCGGCACCGCCAAAACCCAAAACCAAATGGGGATCTTCCTCTGCCTCTTTTTAATAAATCGTAAGGACATAGCTAACCAATCCTTAATACCTTTTTACTAGACTAGCATATTCATTTTTTCCTCTTTCTAGAACAAAAAACCCGCCGAAAAGTCCACATTTTGCACGGAGGCATGGTGCATGTCATCCACGTGGCAGGGGGACGTTTCACCTGCCACTAATTACTCTAAAATCTATTCTTTTTTGCCACCGCTTAAGAGCTGTCACTCAAGCTTGATAAATAAGTTTTAAAGGTTCTGTTTTACTACTTTTTACTCTCATAATATTCGCTCCTACAGAGCGCAATTTTCCCACAAGGTCATCATAACCACGATCAAGATGATAGGTATTAGTTATAGTAGTCTCTCCCTGAGCCACCAAACCGGCAATGACTAAGGCCGCACCTGCCCTTAAGTCTGACGCCTTAACTTGAGCCCCCATTAATTTATCTGTACCTTCAACCACGGCACTGCGTCCTTCAATGCGGATATCAGCACCCATACGGCGCAGTTCTTCAGCATGCATAAACCGATTTTCAAAAACAGTTTCCGTAATAATACTAGTCCCTTGTGCCAGTGTCAACAGGGCCATAAACTGAGCCTGCATATCCGTAGGAAAGCCCGGGTAAGGCAAAGTTTTTATATCTATCGCCTTAAACTCACCATTGCTTCTGACACGCAATCCTGTGCTTTCTTCAATAACTTCTACCCCGGCTTCGATTAATTTAGCTACTACAGGTTTAAGATGATCAATAATCACATTCTCCAAAAGCAAGTCTCCGCCGGTAATCGCTCCCGCCAGAAGATAACTTCCTGCTTCAATTCTATCAGGGATCACAGTATGGATTGTTGAACCTAGGCTTTTAACCCCTTCAATTTTGATTACATTTGTTCCGGCACCGATAATTTTTCCGCCCATACTATTGATAAAATTCGCCAAGTCCACTATTTCCGGTTCTTCTGCAGCATTTTCAATAATTGTAGTCCCTTCGGCCAAGGCCGCAGCCATAAGGATATTTTCAGTAGCGCCTACACTAGGATAATCTAAATAAATCCGGGCCCCTTTTAAAACAGGAACTTCTGCTAAAAGATAACCATGCTCCATACTGATTCGCACTCCTAAAGCTTCCAGCCCTTTAAGGTGCAAATCAATAGGTCTTGTGCCGATTGCACAGCCACCCGGCATAGATATTTTAGCTTTACCTAAGCGCGCTAAAAGCGGACCCATTACTAAAACAGAGGCCCGCATTTTTTTAACATAGTCATATGTGGCTTCATAATTATTAAGGTTTTGGCAATTTATTTCAACGGCAGCAGAAGTATTAACTTTGCTATTAAACTTAATCTCTGCCCCTAATTCACGTAAAACATCACAGATAATCTCCACATCAGCTAAATGAGGAACATCATAAATGGTGCAAGTACCTTCCGCTAATAAAGAGGCCACGATTATCGGTAAAACAGCGTTCTTGGCCCCACTGACAGTTATTTTCCCCTGTAGAGGCTGACCACCATAAATCAGGATTTTATCTGCTTCTTTTTCTTGACAATAAAAATTTTTCCCCACCATCTTTTCACATCCCCAGCGCAATTCCCAGTAAAATAATACGTTCCGGAATATCCGCAAATATCCGCAAAATTTGTCGTTATTACTATTCTGGAAAGAAAGGCAATTTCCCTTTTCCTTTTTGCATAATATTTTTGTTAATATATTCCTCTAAAATAAAGGCACATACCTATTTTAGTTTACCCAGTTTTAAAAATTTTTCAAGTTAAAAAGCACCGGTATAACCTGACAAAATCAGACAAAAACAGATACGCCGTAGTTATATAACTACGGCGCATCTGTTTTAGGTTAATTGCTTAATCGCAATCGTTTTTTAATTTCGCCATAAAAAACAATAATCCTGCTATTTCGAGAATATTTTTATCTGTAAATTATGGTTTACTTGTTATGTTTATCTATTTTGTTGATGGTTTATGAATGTTTATTATATTCTGCTGCACGAATACGTGCAAGAGCTTTATTCAAAGCTAACTCCGCCCGATGTACATCTATTCCGGGATAACGCTCATGGAGCCTTTGCTCTGCACGTTCTTTGGCCGCCTGAGCCCTTTGTACATCAATCTCTTCCGGTTTTTCAGCAGTATCTACCAGAATAGTAGCAACATTATTGGCTACTTCCATAAACCCGTTGCTAATACACAAGGCATGTCGTTCCTCACCCTGACGATATAGAATTACCCCCGGCTGCAAACCGGTAATAAGTGGTGCGTGATTGGGTAAAACCCCCAAATATCCCTCTGTAGCGGGAACAACTATAGAGGTAGTCTCTTCTTTAAGCACCACCTTTTCCGGCGTCACCACTTCCAGGCTTAGGACTTTAGCCATATTATCCCTCCAGTTCCTTCGCTCTGGCTACTGCTTCATCAATATTTCCGACCATGTAGAAAGCTTGTTCGGGCAAATCGTCATGCTTACCGTCAAGGATTTCCTTGAATCCATTAATCGTATCTTTAAGTGGTACATATTTCCCGGCAGACCCGGTAAACTGCTCTGCAACAAAGAAAGGCTGTGATAGGAATCTCTGGATTTTACGAGCACGAGCAACANTAAGTTTATCGTCCTCTGATAATTCATCCATACCCAGAATAGCGATAATATCTTGCAATTCCTTGTAACGTTGCAATATTTTCTGTACGCCACGCGCCACTTCATAATGTTCCTTTCCCACAATCTTAGGATCCAAAATCCGCGAAGAAGAATCAAGCGGATCAACTGCCGGATATATTCCTAATTCCACAATCTGACGAGAAAGAACTGTCGTCGCATCCAAATGCGCAAAAGTTGTAGCCGGAGCCGGGTCAGTCAAGTCATCAGCAGGAACATAAATAGCTTGAACTGAAGTGATGGAACCTTTCTTAGTCGAGGTAATCCGCTCCTGCAAGTTACCCATTTCCGTTGCCAACGTAGGCTGATAACCAACCGCCGAAGGCATCCGCCCTAACAAAGCTGAAACTTCAGAACCTGCCTGAGTAAAGCGGAAAATATTATCGATAAACAGCAAAACGTCCTGTCCTTCCACATCACGGAAATATTCCGCCATGGTTAATCCTGTAAGTCCGATTCTCATTCTTGCTCCGGGCGGTTCGTTCATCTGACCAAAAACAAGAGTAGTTTTGTCGATAACCCCAGATTCCTTCATTTCATTCCAAAGGTCATTACCTTCACGGGTACGCTCTCCTACACCGGAGAAAACGGAAAAACCGCCGTGCTCGTACGCAATATTACGAATCAATTCCATAATCAATACGGTTTTGCCCACACCGGCACCACCGAAAAGTCCAATCTTACCACCCTTAGCATAAGGTGCCAAAAGGTCGATTACTTTAATTCCAGTTTCTAAAATTTCTGTCGCCGGTTCTTGATCTTTAAATTCAGGTGCCGGGCGATGAATCGNCCATCTCTCCTTGACCTCAACCGGTCCCTGCTCATCAATCTCTTCACCAATTACATTAAACATGCGGCCCAGAGTTTCTCTCCCTACAGGTACAGTGATAGGTTTCCCTGTATTCTCTGCGACCATTCCACGCTGTAAACCATCCGTTGAAGACATGGCCACACAGCGAACAAGATTATTACCCAAATGTTGAGCTGCTTCCATAGTTAAATCAATATTTTGGGCCTTATCTTTAACGGTAATAGCATGATAAATATCAGGCAACTGTCCCGCAGNGAACTCAATATCTACGACAGGACCGATTACCTGTACAATTTTTCCTGTGGAAATCATGATTACACCCCCTATAGATTAATTGGGTACTGGACTTCATTCTTCATTACCCTTGTAGAGCATTTGCTCCACCAACAATTTCCGAGATTTCTCTTGTAATCGCCGCCTGACGTGAACGGTTGTAAGAAAGCGTCAAGTAATCCAGCATTTCTTCAGCATTTTCCGTAGCAGCAGTCATAGCCGCCATTCTTGCCCCATGCTCACTAGCCTTCGCTTCTGTGAGATAATGAAAGACCGTATTATTGATATATTGAGGCAAAAGTATGGTTAAAACCTCTTGCGGAGCAGGTTCATATAAGTATTCTTTTTCTTCCCCACCTTTAGCATAAGGAATCGGTAGGAGTTGTTTTACTACCGGTCGCTGTTGCACAGTAGTGATAAACTCCTGATAAACTAACAACACCCGATCATATTGCCCTTGTAAAAAATTACTGACGGCTAATTTAGCAATACGCTGAGCCTCGGCAAAAGTAGGTACGTCGTTAATCCCGGAAATTTCCATACTCATATTCTTTTTACGACGCCGCAAATAATCCCGTCCTTTATTACCTACGGCAATAAACTCCACGTTGATTCCCTGTTCTTCAAGTCGGTGGGCTTCCATTAAGGCTTTTTTCTGTACATTAGCATTATAGCCGCCGGCTAAACCTTTATCTCCGGTAATGAGAATTATTGCTGCATTCTTTACTGGCCGTTCAACCAGCATGGGATGATTTATTTCACCGGCTGAAGCTACGATTCGACCCAGAACCTCTTCCAACTTTTCCGTATAAGGGCGAGAATTCACTGCTGCCGCCTGCGTTCTCCTCAATTTAGAGGCTGAAACCATTTTCATCGCTTTGGTTATTTGTTGGATGTTCTGGATACTCTTAATCCGACGTTTTATATCTCGAACACTTGGCATTCTTTCACCACCTTTTTTTACAGGTTCCCCCTCTCACCATTTCGTGGTGAGAACTATACTTGGAACGACTCTTTAAATTCCGTGATGGCTGCCTTTAACTTTTCTTCCAATTCAGGCGATATTTTCTGCTCTTTCTTGATCGCGGAAAGAATCTCGCGTTTTTCGGAGTTGCGCATGAATCTTAAGAACCCTTCTTCAAAGGCTTTGATTTTTTCAAGTTCTACATCATCCAAATAACCATGCACAGCACAATAAATCACCACAATTTGCTCTTCAACAGGCATAGGCTGATATTGATCCTGTTTAAGAATCTCCATCGTCTTTTTACCCCTGTTCAAACGAGCAAGTGTTGTCTTATCTAAATCTGAGCCAAACTGAGNAAATGCGGCCAATTCACGATATTGGGCCAAATCCAGACGTAAAGTACCGGCAACCTGTTTCATGGCCTTAATCTGAGCCGAACCCCCTACACGGGATACAGATATTCCCACGTTAATCGCCGGTCTAAAGCCGGAATTGAAAAGGTCTGATTCCAAGAAGATCTGACCGTCTGTGATGGAAATAACATTAGTGGGGATATAAGCGGAAACGTCTCCGGCTTGAGTTTCTATAATCGGCAAAGCGGTCATAGAACCTCCGCCCATTTCGTCATTCAATTTGGCAGAACGTTCCAGAAGACGTGAATGCAAGTAAAAAACATCTCCAGGGAAAGCTTCACGCCCCGGGGGACGCCGCAACAGCAAAGAAAGTTCACGATAAGCTACAGCTTGTTTGGAAAGATCATCATAAACAATTAAAACATCTTTCCCGTTATACATAAACTCTTCACCCATGGCACATCCGGCATAGGGTGCAATATACAACATCGGAGCAGGTTCACTGGCAGTAGCCGCAACCACTATACTATAATCCATTGCTCCCGCTTCCTCCAATTTTTGCACAACACCTGCTACAGTGGAGGCTTTCTGCCCAATAGCTACATAAATACAAATAACGTCCTGTCCTTTTTGGTTGATAATCGTGTCTACAGCCAAAGCTGTTTTCCCGGTCTGACGGTCACCGATAATCAATTCACGCTGACCTCTCCCAATTGGCACTAAAGAGTCAATAGATTTCAAACCCGTTTGTAAGGGCTGATGAACTGATTTACGATAAACTACACCGGGGGCGCGCCCCTCAATAGGTCTATATTTATCTGTCACAATCGGTCCCTTACCATCAATGGGCTCACCTAAAACATTAACCACACGCCCAATCAAAGCTTCACCTACAGGAACCTCCACAATTCTTCCTGTGCGTTTAACCTCGTCGCCTTCGTTAATCTGAGTAAAAGGACCTAAAATTACACAACCAATATTATCTTCCTCTAAGTTTAAAGCCATCCCGTAAATGCCTCCGGGAAACTCCAGCATTTCTCCGGACATAGCTTCACTGAGACCATGTATACGAGCCACACCATCGGCAACCTGAATAACTGTGCCGACTTTGGCTACTTCAACTTCAGTATCATAATTTTCAATCTGTTGTTTTAAAATACTGCTAATTTCCTCCGGTCGGATACCCATTTACTCTTTCACCCCAATCTCTTTTAACTGTGTGCGCTGGAGTTGGCTTTTTAGTAAGAATAGCTTTTTAGTAACACTACCATCAATCACCGTATCACCAATCCTTACCTTAATACCGCCTACTAAAGATGTATCAATCCTATTTTGCAGACGCACATTTTTACCGGTAAGGTGCGTAAGTTTTTTAGTTAAATCTCGATGGTCTTTTGTTGTCAGTTCTACGGCAGACCAAACTTCAGCATCAATAATATTTCGTGCCTCATCGGCATATTTGTTGTAAGCCTTAATCACATCAAGATATAAGGTTTCCCGCCTTTTATCAAGAATTAAATGTAAAAAATTATAAACAATCGGGCAGGCAAATTTTTTAATTAATGAATCTAACACTCGTTTTTTCTCTGCAAGTAACACACGAGGATTTTCTATTAGTTCTTTGGCTTTAGGATTTGCTAATAAAGCTTCCCGGAATTGTCCTAATTCCTGTTCATACTGCTCTAAGGCATCTCTCTCTGTGGCAATCATCAAAAGAGCCTGGGCATAACGTCGAGGTACAGTAGAAATGGTCAAGAAGCATCCCCTACCTCTTCAATAAAATCACGAATTAACTTTTCATGTGCTTCTTTATCAATCGTCTTATCGATTACTTTACCGGCTGCCATCACCACTAAAGTAGAAACCTCATCTCTAAGCTGATTGAGTGCCTCTTCTTTTTCTAAGCGAATCATTTCCCGGGCTTTTTCCGTCATTTTGACAGCTTCTTCCCGAGCTTGATTCACAATCGTTTCCCTGGTTTCCTCGCCAAGCTTCGTTGCCTTTTCTATAATCTGCTGTGCTTCTGCTTTTGTCTGTTCCATTTGTCTGGTGTATTCTTCTTTTATTTCTCTAGCTTCTTTTTTCGCTAATTCTGCAGAGTATAGATCTTTTTCAATCTGTTCCTTGCGTTTGTCCATCGTTTTCAGTAAAGGCTTAAACAAAAATTTATTTAAAATGGCTAACAATATTAAAAAGTTAATGATAGCCCAAATCATATCAGAAACAGAAAAACTCATTTTCTTCACCTCTCTTTAGGCTGTGAGCATAACGGGATAACTAAAGGGAGAAACGGAAAACTTTCTCCGTTCACCCTTCGCCCCCCCGAAATTCCCTCCTTAAGCAGGGATACTGTTCAACAGCAAAATAGCAATTAAGAGTCCATAAATTGTTAAAGCTTCCATGAAAGCCAAGGCGATAATTAGTGTAGTTCTGATATCACCTGAGGCTTCCGGTTGGCGTCCTATAGCTTCCATCGCCTTACTTGTAGCATTTCCTTGAGCTAGCCCAGGACCAATTGTTGAAAGACCCACAGCTACAGCAGCAGCAATCGCAAATAAACCAGCAACCATTGTAATTTCCCCCTCCTTTCCTCAATACACTTTATAATGTTAAATAAAATTTAAAAAATATCAAATAAATTATTATTGATAGCAAATTATGGGAACTAATTATGAAAAATTATCGAAAACAGATTAATGCCCGGATGTCGCCGTGGATATATATATTGACGCCAGCATCGTAAAAACAAAAGCTTGAATAAATCCAAAAAGTACACCTAATAACTGCATCGGCACAGGCAACAAAAAGGGTATTAAACCAAAAAGCCCTAAAACAACCATTTCTTCACCATAAACATTACCAAATAGACGCAAAGAAAGTGAAAGAGGTTTGGTAAACTCTTCGAGAATATTTAAGGGCAGAAGAATAGGTACGGGCTGAACAAAATGCTTTAAATAACCTATCCCTTTAGACTTAAAGCCATAAAAATGGGTAGCAAAAAAGACGATAATCGCAAAAGCAAGCGTTACACTCCAAGTACTGGTAGGAGCCTGTAGTCCTGTAATATGACCTGCTCCCGGCAACATCCCCGAATAATTGGAGATTAAAATAAAGATAAAAAAAGTTGCTAACAAAGGAAAATAACGTTTTGCCTTTGCTTCATCGCCCATAATATCTGTTAAAAACTTCAAAATACTTTCCAAAGCCATTTCCATAAAAACCTGCAAACGTCTGGTAGGCACCAATTCCAGCTTTCTGGTGGTTAAAAAGGCTACTACCGCCAATAAAATCATGATTGCCCACATGGTCGTCGTAACACTGGTTACTTCCAGCCAGCCGAAAAGGGTAAAAAGTGCCCCACCATGTTCTGCTCCGCTTTCGGCAGCAGTCGCAGCATAGACCGGTGTTGCAAACATTATTTCTTCCCTCCTTTCTCCCCTTAATCAATAGATTATTATTTAATCTTTATTTCCCAATTTGCTGATTAGTCAATCCTTTGTAAGTGTAAATAAATTTCATAATAGTTAAACCAAACGCTGTCCCAATAAGAAAAAAAGCGTTCGGGAAAATAAGCAAATAAGCAATTAGTAATGTGGAAATATTAACGAGATAACGTTTGAGATAACACATTGTCAATACTCTTGCTTTTCTTTCCGGTTGTTCTGAATCCATACGCCGTAGCGCCCTTATTAATATGAAATGATTTATTAAGGCACCGATAAATCCGAAAAGAAGCCCTTCTCCCAGCCATAAGAACCATTGTGGCATCGGTGATTTTCACCATCTTTCCTTAAGTGCAATATTAAGTGCAATATTTCCCTAATGATCTTCCTTGTCTGGCTTTTGGCTTTGCTCAAAATTTTTTAACTCCCTGATTAATTGNCGGAATACTGTGGCCACAGCCAAAAATATTCCTAGCATCATAAAGACGGGTTCTGTTCCTAAACGTTGATCTAGCCACATCCCACCTTTAAAGAGCAGATAAATGGTAATCGCCAACGTCAAGCCAAAACTTACTGCGAAATTCAAGTATTTAAGACCATTACTTCTTTTCTTCTTACCCATCTTCCTGCCTGCCCCATCTTAACTTTATTATAATAAAATAATATATTTCTCTATTGGCAAAAAATTCCAAAACCTTCAGCCAAAAATAAAATCACAGCTTAAAATTTTGAGGTCGCTCTTTTTGCCAGCCCCAATAATAGCGAAGTGCCTCGACAATACGCTGACTGGCCCGGCCGTCCCCATAAGGATTAACTGCTTGCGCCATAGAATCATATGCGTTTTTATCAGTAAGAAGTCTTTTGGTTTCTTGATAAATACTCTCCTTGTCTGTGCCTACTAATTTTACCGTGCCTGCAGCCACAGCTTCCGGACGTTCCGTATTATTTCTCAAAACAAGAACCGGTTTCCCTAAAGAAGGGGCTTCTTCTTGTAAACCTCCGGAGTCTGTAAGTACAAGATAGGCTTTGTTCAGCAAATTAGCAAATGGTTCATAATCCAAAGGCTCGATTAGTTTTACCCTTTCCAGATGACCTAAAGCCGTTTGCGCCAATTGACGTACAGCAGGATTTTTATGTACAGGGAAAACAACAACTACATCAGAAAACTCCTGGNCCAAATCTCTTATCGCTGAATATATTTGCTGCATGGGCTGGCCCCAATTTTCCCTCCGGTGTGTAGTCAAAACAACAACCCGCTGTGCATTAAAATCTACCCCGTTCAGTACAGAGCTATGAAATTTATAATCCTTATGTACTGTACGAAGAAGAGCATCGATTACCGTATTCCCAGTAATAAAAATCTCCTCAGCATTATGCCCCTCACGCAATAAATTTTCTGCAGCTGTCTCGGTCGGTGCAAAGTGCAAATCACCTAAAACCCCAGTAAGACAGCGATTTATCTCCTCCGGAAACGGAGAATACTTATTCCCCGATCTTAGACCTGCCTCTACATGCCCTACAGGTATTTTCAAATAAAACGCCGCTAAGGCCCCGACAAAAGTAGTGCTGGTATCTCCATGAACTAAAACCAGATCGGGTTTTTCTTTTAATAAAATATTTTGTAACCCCAATAAAGCACGAGAGGTAATCTCAAAAAGCGTCTGTCCGGATCTCATAATGTCCAGGTCATAATCGGGAATGATCTTAAAAAGGTTTAAAACCTGATCCAACATTTCCCGGTGCTGAGCGGTTACAGCCACTTTACAATCAATTTTCGGGTCGTCCTGCAGGGTTTTTACTAAAGGTGCCATTTTTATAGCTTCAGGTCTTGTCCCAAAAATAGTAATAACCTTACGTATGTCTTTCATTTATTTTCCTTCTTTCCCCCGAAAGCGACTAGCATCTTAAAAAGTCGAATTCNTTTATATTTTATCATAAAAAAATAGTATAATACATTTTATTTGCGTAAAAACTTTTTGCTATATTACAGCCTGATTATAAATAAAATCACACATTGTCTACTAATTATTTCTTAGCATTTCTTAGCAACAGTTTCAGTAGTAGACTGCAATTCAATTCCCGCTTCCTCTAACAGTTTTAAGGAAAGCTCATCAGGATAAGCACCATGGAAGACAATCCTTTTTATCCCGGCATTAATGAGCATTTTACTGCAAAGTACACACGGTTGTGTCGTCGAATAAAGGGTCGCACCCTGCATATTTATTCCATGAACTGCACACTGAATAATGGCATTTTGTTCAGCATGAAGTCCTCGGCATAATTCATGTCTTTCTCCGGACGGTATGTTTAATTTTTCCCGAATACAACCGGATTCTCCACAATGGGAAAGTCCCGAAGGAGCCCCATTATAACCGGTAGCTAATATTCGTTTGTCTTTGACAATAATGGCACCTACCCGTCGACGCACACAAGTCGACCGGGTAGCCACCACCTCAGTAATTTCCATAAAATATTCATCCCATGACGGACGCAACACGCGCATACTTGGCAACTCCTCACTTATCACTTATATTTCTTATTTTCTCTTTCTTATTTCCCCCACACCAAAGGGAAGGCGGTAGTTAATTCTTTTACCATCAGTTTAGCTTTTTCCTGAACCTCTTGATCCTGCCGTTGAGAGATTACCAAATCAATGATTTCGGCTATTTTCTCCATCTCTTTCTCTTTCATACCCCTAGTTGTAACTGCGGGAGTTCCAATTCTAATCCCACTGGTAATAAAGGGGCTTTGCGGATCAAAGGGAATAGTGTTTTTGTTCACCGTAACACCGGCATTGTCTAAAAGAGCTTCGGCTTCTTTGCCGGTTATCTCTTTGTTCCTTAAATCAACCAAGATTAAATGATTGTCTGTGCCTCCTGAAACAAGACGATAACCTTTGTCTTTAAGTGCCTGTGCCAATGTTTGCGCGTTTTTAACGATTTGTTCCTGATATTCTTTAAAAGTAGGAGACATAACTTCCCGGAAAGAAACTGCTTTTGCTGCAATTACGTGCATTAACGGNCCGCCCTGAATCCCCGGGAAGATTGCTTTATCAATATCCTTAGCATATTTCTCTTTACAAAGAATCATACCACCTCTGGGTCCACGTAAAGTTTTATGGGTTGTGGTTGTAACAACATCCGCATAAAGGCAAGGATTGGGATGAAGTCCGGCGGCCACAAGACCAGCAATGTGTGCCATATCCACCATCATCAAAGCCCCAACTTCTTCACAAATTGCGGCGATTTTCTCAAAATCAATAATCCGCGGATAAGCACTGGCTCCGGAAACGATTATTTTAGGCTTAACCTCTCTGGCCAACTCAGCTAATTGTTCATAATCAATTTGTTCCGTTTCCGCATCCACACCATAGGGAACGAAATTAAAATATTTACCGGAGATGTTGACCGGGCTGCCATGGGTAAGATGACCGCCATGGCTTAAATTCATCCCCAAAATAGTATCACCCGGTTTAGCCAGAGCAAAATATACTGCAGTATTTGCCTGAGCTCCGGAATGCGGCTGGACATTAGCATGCTCGGCACCAAAGATCTTTTTTGCTCTTTCGCGGGCCAAATCCTCCACCTTATCTACCCATTCACAACCACCATAATAACGTTTTCCGGGATAACCTTCCGCATATTTGTTGGTTAAAACAGAACCTTGGGCAGCCATTACTGCTCTACTGACAAAGTTTTCCGAGGCGATCAGCTCAATTTTGTTAAATTGCCGCTNCTCTTCTCCGGCAATATACTCGGCAAGCTCCGGATCAACTGGTGAAACATATTTTTCGATATAATCCATTGTTTATCTCTCCTTGTCTTCTTGTTTATATTATGCATGATAACATGCGCGTTCTCCGCCAATCAGTTTCGGTCTGGTGCGAGCCATCGTAAGGTGAGCCTGTCCTATAGTCAATAGAGAACTACGCACAGGTACAACTACAGGTTTCAAATGCATCCCAATAAAGGTATCTCCAATATCCATCCCCGCATGCCCTTGGATTTTTTCAACAACTACGGGGTTTTGCAAGGTTTGCATCGTTTGATACGCCAAACTGCCGCCTGCTTTTTCTACAGGATAAACAGTCACTTGTTCCAAATTATATTTTTCTATAGCTTCTGCCTCTATCACCAACGCCCTATTCAGGTGTTCACAACACTGTACGGCAAGGTAAAGACCATTTTCAAGAATCAGCGGATAAATTCCTGCTAAGATTGCTTTGGCAATATCTAGGTTGGAAGCTGTACCAATCTTCTGACCCGCTACTTCGCTGGTACTACAGCCAACAACCAGAATTTGCTGCTTTTTCAGAGAGGCAACCGCTAACAGTTCTTTTAACGCTTTACCAACATCTTGCGTAATCTGTGCTAAATTTGTTGGGGTAAAATTCATAATAAAAAAGCCTCCTTTTGCTTTTACCCTTTCTTTTCATCTAAAGCCTTAATCATCTCTACCCGTCTCTGATGCCGTCCACCGCTAAAAGAAGCATTAAGCCACGTTTCTACAATATCCAAAGCTAAACCTCGTCCAATCACCCTTTCGCCTAAAGTTAGCACATTGGCATCATTATGTTCACGACAAGCTCTCGCCGAAAAGGTATCATGACATAAGGCCGCTCTTATTCCGGGAACTTTGTTGGCTACAATACTAACACCGATACCTGTTCCACATACGATAATGCCATGTGTACATTCTCCGTCGGCTACTGCATGAGCAACTTTTAAAGCCAACTCCGGATAATCACAGGATTCGGTGCTGTAAGTTCCATAATCAATAAAGCTGTAGCCCTTTTCCTCCAACCATTTTTTAATTTCCTCTTTAAGATTAAAACCACCATGATCAGAGCCTAAAGCAATTTTCAAAGAAAAATACCTCCTTTAAGATTAGCGTTCTTTCCGAAATCTCTCTAATGCTTGTGTTACATAAGTAGAAAGTTCTTGGGCACAAGCTTGATAAAGCTCTACAGATTGACCAAAAGGATCAAGTATATCCATATCCTGATTATTGACTTCTCCCTCTGGATGAGATTCAGGCAATTTTTGTCTTTCAATGCCTAAAGCATATTCTTTTAAGAGATGTGCCTTAGAATCTTTCTGCCCTGCTGCCAGCATTTCTTCAATATATTTCTTGTGCCCGACAGTCATGGTCAGAATCAAATCAGCTTCTTCCAATAATTCTGCAGTCAATAAGCGGGCACGATGTGCAGATATATCTAAGCCTAATTTTAACATAACTTCTCTCGCTTGAGGAGAGGCGGGCGCATCAGGAAACGCACTTAGCCCCGCCGAAATGATCCGGAGAGGCTCTTTTTCACCCTGCTCATCTTTTAAGAGATAATCCTTAGCTAACGCTTCTGCCATTGGGCTGCGGCAAGTATTCCCGGTACACACAAAAAGAACGGTTTTTGCTTTCTTCTCCATCTTTTCACCCTACCAGATTAATAATTTCAAGCCTAACAAAACCAGAATCATTCCACCCAACATACTAGCCTTCGACCCCACAAACCTGCTTAACTTATAGCCAAAAATTAGTCCTGTTGCTGTCATTAAACCGGCAGTGATTCCCATCGTCACCACTGTTAACAATAAATCGACCTTCAAAGTGCCTAAACCAAACCCAACTGTTAAGGCATCCAGACTTACACTCCCGGCCATCAGCACTAAGCTCAGCGTACTTTTTAAATCTAACACCGGCCGTTTCTGTGTATTCGTTTCGCGAATACTGTCCCAAAGCATATTTAACCCAATCGCTAAAAGAACTAAGGCACCGATGGTGCTGGCAATTGGACCGGCAATTTTTCCTAAATATGTACCCAGATATAGTCCGATTAAGGGCATAAATACATGAAAAATACTGACCGTACCGGATACCAAGAAAACCTCTCTCCATTTTACCCCTAATAAGCCAATCCCAATCGCCACAGAAAAAGCATCAATGCCTAAAGCTATAGAAACTAATAAAACCGCAGGATAATCCATTTGTTTTCTCCTAACCTAAAAATTAAAGAGTTATGCTTTAATTACCCGCTGTCCGGCGGATTTAAGCAGCCGGTTCATTAAAGCGGCACCTATACCACCAGTCTGATAAGTTTCTGTTAAAATTACTTCCACACCTTGCAGATCACACTTTCTTAATTCGCTATAAATAATTCTGGCTATCTCTTCAAGCTGTGTGGCACTGCCTAAATCTCGGCGGTAAAAGGCCGGCAACATCTCTGCTTCTGCCCCTAAACTCGCCCAGCTTTCCTGTGTTAAAAGAAGGCCTACTTTCTTGCCTTGATCCGCATAGTGAAAAGTTAGCTCTTTGATTTTAGTCGCAACCTTAGCCCTCTCCCCCTGTACTAAAAACACTTCGGCACGTGGCGAATAATGTTTATACTTCATCCCCGGCGACTTAGGAATTAGCCGGGGATCCGATAAGCCCGGGTCAAGTTCAACAGTGCCCAATACCTCGGTTAATGCTTCTCTGGTCACTCCGCCGGGACGTAAAATTACCGGTACATTGCCAGATAAATCTAAAACAGTAGATTCTACCCCTACGCCCGTAGGGCCGCTCTCTAAAATAGCCTCAATCCTTCCACCCAAATCAGTAAAAACATGCTGTCCGGTTGTAGGACTGGGGTAACCCGAACGATTAGCACTGGGAGCAGCTAAAGGAACGCCGCTTTCTTTAATCAAAGCTAACGCCACAAGATGTTGGGGCATACGTATAGCCACAGTATCTAAACCTGCCGTAACTTCATCAGGAACTATTTTTTGTTTAGCTAATACCAGTGTTAAAGGACCGGGCCAAAAGCGAGAGATTAATTGTTGTACCCTGGGATCGCCGTCAGCTTGACGAGCCAAACGTAAAATCTCTTTACCCTCGGCAATATGTAAAATCAGAGGGTTATCATTTGGTCTGCCTTTGGCTACAAAGATCTTTTTAACCGCCTCCGGATTGAGACCGTCAGCTCCCAATCCATACACAGTCTCTGTAGGAAAGGCCACCAATCCGCCTTCCCGAATAATGGTGGCAGCTTGTTTAATAATGTTTAAATCCGGATGTGTGGCCGATACCTGCCAAAATTTCGTTTCCAACTTTCTTCCCCTCTTCTGCCTGGGCAATATGCTACACAGAATATGCTGTACTGTATAACCAATATGCTATCCTGTTTAATGTTTCCGAAACTTCCTTGCCTTTTTCTACCTCGGAAATATGCTATACTGTTTAATGTTTCTTTGCGAAGTTCAGTTAAACAGACTTCACGTAGGCGAATTGAGAAAGCAAAGAGACAACAGGACGTTAGCTCAGCCCTCGCAGTACATGGATGTACATCGAGGGCGGTTTGCTTTCTCATGAACCAAGTGGCTAGTCTGTTCTGTTACGTAGCACCGAAACATTAAACAGTATAGCATATTTCCCTTTAGTATGCCACAACCCGATCCCTGCCCTCCAGGTCACGTAAAATTCTTAAGGGAATCAATCCCCATTTTTGCAGAATTCCTATCACCGCCATCGCCTGCTGATACCCAATTTCCACCAAAACATGTCCGTCGGGAGCTAAATACTTCTTAGCCTGTAAGGCAATTTCCCGATAAAATTGTAACCCGTCTTTACCTCCGGCTAACGCAATGGCCGGTTCTTTTTTTACGTCCGGCGGTAAAGCCGCCATTTCCTCAGGACTAAGATAAGGCGGGTTAGACGCAATTAAATCAAATTTACTCACCTGTGCCTTAGCCAGAGGAGTATAAAGACTCCCTTGCAAAAAGCTTACTCTCTCGCTAACCCCTAGGTTTTTGGCGTTCTCTTGCGCTACTTTTAAAGCCTCTGCACTAATATCCGTAGCCACCACTTCGGCTTGGGGCAGATAATAAGCAATACTTAAAGCAATAACTCCGCTGCCTGTTCCTAAATCTAATATTTTCGGATTTTCCCGCTCCTGCATCAGCTTAATCGCTTCCTCTACCAGAATCTCCGTATCCCATCTCGGAATTAATACGCTAGGAGAAACTTTAAAGGGCAGAGACATAAACTCTTTTTCTTCAAGGAGATAATGCAATGGAGCAAAACTGCCCCGCTCCTTGATAAAATGAGCGAACTTTTCCCAAGTCTCCCGGTTCAGTTCAGATTTTAGATCAAGTAGTACTTGGATTATTTCCTTTTGCCAGGCTTTGGCTAACAGAAGTCGAGCTTCGTGTTTAGCTTGCTCGATTTCAAAACCCTTTTGCTCTAAAAAACAAACCGCCCACCGAAGAGCCTGCTCTCCAGTATACGGTCTATCATGTATGTTACGGCTCATGAATCCACCTTCTTTAATTTTTCTGCTTGATCCGTAGTAATTAAAGCCTCAATAAATTCATCAAGTTCGCCTTGCAATACGGCCTCTAAACGATAGGACGTCAAGCCAATGCGATGGTCAGTTACTCGCCCTTGCGGGAAATTATAGGTGCGAATTCTTTCACTGCGGTCACCGCTCCCTACCATAATCTTCCGCGCATTAGCCGTTTCCCCGACTTGTTCCTCTTGCGCCTTTTCCAAAAGCCGAGCGCGTAAAACCTTCATTGCTTTATCTTTATTTTTGTGCTGAGACTTTTCGTCCTGACACGAAACAACGATCCCGGTCGGCAAGTGGGTAATCCGAACTGCTGATTGCGTGGTATTGACAGACTGCCCTCCCGGTCCGCTGGAACAAAAGAGATCTATTCTGATATCATTGGGGTTAATCTCTACATCAACCTCTTCCGCTTCAGGCAAAACCGCCACAGTAGCCGCAGAAGTATGAATACGTCCTCCCGATTCGGTTACGGGCACACGTTGCACTCTATGCACTCCGCTTTCAAACTTTAAACGGCTATACGCACCTTTGCCTTCGACCATAAAAATAACTTCTTTAAAACCGCCGATATCCGTATAGTTGGAAGAAAGTATCTCCACCTTCCAACCATTCGCTTCGGCATAACGGGTATACATTTTAAATAAATCTGCAGCAAAAAGAGCTGCTTCTTCACCCCCGGTACCACCCCTGATTTCCATAATCACGTTCTTTTCGTCATTAGGGTCTCGAGGAAGAAGCAATACTTTCAAATGCTTTTCCAGAGCTTCTTTTTTCTCGCGCAATTCAGCCAGATCTGTTTCTACCAGTTCTCTAAATTCATCATCTAGCTTGCTTGCTAAAAGTTCTTCGTTTTCCTCAATGTTGGCCTCGATCTGCTTATATTCCCGATATGACAACACTACCTCTTCTATCGCAGCAAGGGCTTTGGTATGTTTTTGCCATTCACTTTGATTGGCAATTACTTCGGGAACACTGATTAACTTAGTTAATTCTTCGTAATGTTCTTCTAACTGTTGTAATTTTTCTAACACTGCTGATTCACTTCCCTATCTGAAAAGGAGTCTTCTTCCATAATAAAACGTACTGCCGGGCAAAGCTCCTGCCCCGTGAATTTATGACCTTCTTCCGCTTCCAAAACCTTTTGCAAAGCACAAATAGCTACTTCAATCTGACTGTCATCAGGCTCCCGCGTTGTTAGTTTCTGCAGCCATAAGCCCGGAATACTAAAAAACCGAACCAAAGCTAAATGCTGATATTTACCGGTAAATTTCAGAAACTCATAAGATACTCCCGCTACCACCGGCAGAAGCAAGACCCTTGATAAAAAACGGGTCTGCAGATTAGTTTCTCCGGTTAAGGAAAAGACTAAAATACTAATCACCATGACGAACAGCAAAAAGCTGGTGCCGCAACGTGGATGTAACGTGGAAAAAGGACGTACATTTTCTACATTGAGTTCTTTCCCAGCTTCATAGGCATGAATGGTTTTATGCTCTGCACCATGGTATTGAAAAACTCTCTGAATATCCTTCATAACAGAGATAGCAACAACATAAAGCAAAAAAATCAGGATTCTGAATAAGCCTTCCAGGAGGTTTTGCCAAAAATGACCCGATACATAAGCTTCTAAAAGATGTGCCATGCCTACGGGTAAAAGAAAAAANAATCCTGTTCCGGCTACTAAAGCAAAGGCTACCGAAAGACCCATTTCTAAAGGAGAGATCTTTTCTCCTGCGCATTCCCCTTCCACTACCTGATTAGCAGAAAAGGTTAAGGTCTTGATCCCTGTAACCAATGATTCTACTAATGCCACAAACCCTCTAATCAAGGGAAGTTTAAGCACGCGAAAACGATCCATCAGAGAAGAAACGCCTTCTGTTTTTAAGACAATCTCTTCCGGAGTCCGGCGCACAGCAACAGCCATATTCTTTTTTCCACGCATCATTACGCCTTCAATAACTGCTTGCCCGCCATAACTCGTATGTGACATTAGTTAACCACCTTTCGGTAAACAAAGCATCATAAAAAAGCATCATAGATAAATGAAATATAGCAGAGCCGGAGCTCTGCTACTTGTTGGCTTATTCAAGACCGTACTTATTTTTAAAACGTTCTACACGCCCCTTGGTGAAAACGCTACGCTGTTTTCCCGTAAAGAAAGGATGACATTTGGAGCAAAGCTCAACGCGTAATTCCTGCTTTGTAGATCCCGTTTCAAAAGTTTCACCACACGCACAAGTAACGGTAGCTTTGAAATATTTGGGATGTATTCCCTTTTTCATTCTTACACCTTCTTTCAACTCTCAGCCGGATAAGCTTAAACATTTCTTTTATCGCAATTCTATTAATTACATTGTGTAATTATAGCATACTATCCTCTTGTGTGCAAGAACCATTTTTAAAGGCTAATTACAAATCTGTAGGACTACAATACATATTGGACAATGAGTAAAAAAATAGTGAGAAATGAGAGCGCTTCGGTTATTGTTAAGTTACCAAACAAAAACAGTAACGTCG
>JGI24709J26583_10000076_pt1 | contig 67632 bp, 52 predicted proteins | sample BioPla2DNA1_FD_26583 | JGI IMG/M metagenome (IMG submission 26583) | reverse complement strand
TACGTGTGATTAAAAAGCATGAAACAGCCTACTACAATGATACTCTAAAGCAGTAAGAGAAGATTTAACGAGATATTTAAAAGGCAGCGTAAGCTGCCTTTATAATATGTAAGAGAGAATACCTTTTATCAGTTTTTAGAATCGTCAACAAACTCAAGCTCATTTACTGCCTGAGTACTGTCAATAATCGCACCCTTATCATGGCTTAGCTCTTTTCTAGCCTTAGTATCAAAGCTGCTGATTAGATTCTGCAGATTGCCTTTACCTGTATATAAACGCCCCTGCAATGTATCTAAATTCTCGTTTAATTTTGATTTAGCTGAATTTACAGCATCAAATGCCTTGGTAATATTCTCGAANTTGTCGTAAATNNTCTGGGCGGCATCAGCAAGATGGCGCATTTTCTCTGACTGCTCAGCTAAAATCCATAGATTTGAAACTACACGTAGCGCAGGCAGAATTGATGATGGGGATACAAGATAAACTCTGTTTTGCACAGCATAATCATATAAAGTTGCATCATAATTGATGGCATCCATAAGAGCACTGTCAATTGGTACAAACATGAATACAAATGAAGGGCTGTTCAGTGACTGATAGCTAGAGTAATCCTTTTTTATCAGCTCTTTGATATGTGATCTTATAGATTCAATATGAGCTTTCATGGCAGCCTTCTTATCATCTTCAGACTCTGCGTTAATGTAGTTTGTAAAAGCTGAGAGTGAGCATTTTGCATCTACAATAATATTGTGGTTATCAGGAAGCTTGATTACAGCATCAGGACGGCCTTTTTCATTTAATGATCTGTCACCTGCAACCTCACGCTCATACTCAATACCGTTCTGTAAACCTGAGGCATCAAGTACTCGCTCAAGCTGCAGCTCACCCCACATACCCTGAGATTTACCGCCAGAGCGAAGGGCCTTTGCAAGCTCTTCAGCCTGTTTTGACAGGGTAGAGTGAGATTCTTCAAGTAACTTAATTTCTTTTGTTAGAGCGCCCTGTCTTTCAGCGTTGTTCTCTTGAGCTTTGGCAATATGGTTTTTAAGCTTTTCAAGCTCTTCTTTTAGAGGATTTACAACTAAAGTCATCTGCTCTTTAGAGTTTTTAGAAAGATCTTCAGTACCAGCTTTGACAAGATTATTGCCCATAAGCTTTAACTGCTCTTGTAACTCCTTGTAGGAGGTGTCAAAGAGTTTCTGCTTTTCATCCTGTGCCTTTTCAAAGCTCTCAAGCTGGTGATTTAAAAGTTCCTTTTGAGCATCAAGCTGAGTTTTTAATGATGAGTTATCCTGTGAAAGAGCTACAATCTTCTGCTCGTCTGCCGCATTCTTCTCCTGAAGAGCACTAAGCTCACGGCTAAGTCTGCTCACATCATTGCTAAGAGAGTAGTTTTCTGAGTTGAGCTTTGTAAGCTCATTGCGATTAATATTCAGTGTTTCATTTAACTCGTTGATTTGAAGCTGATTTTCGTCAATGGTATACTGCGCATTTTCTAAATTGGTCCTGCTTGCAATCAGCTCTTCCTTGTCTTTTGCGCTCTGCTCTAAGGTAATTAAAAGTTTTCTTCCAAGTGCAATCAGAAGAACAAGTAAAATTCCTGAGAAAACTAGGATGGTGTAATCAATATAATTTAAATTATCCATTAAAATTCCTATATAAATAAAAACTATTCACTAGTAATTATAAAAGCTTTATTTTTAGTTTCAAGACTAATGATTATTTTTTTTATCAATATATTACAAAGTGACAGAAACTGTTTTTGAAAGCAGAGAATAAAATGAAATAAATCCAATCTTATGGAGTAATTATAAGCGGATTTTAGAATAGGAAGGAGCACTACCTGCAATTTTGCAGGTAGTGTTGTGAGAATTATTCTTTAGATGCCTCAAGCTCTTTGGCGATTTTAGCCTCTTCTTGAACTAGGAACTCATGAATATCGATTTGTGATCTTATCTGCTTGTCACCTTCCTGAGCCTGAACATAAACGTTCTTCTGCTCAGCATCGATGATACGAGCCTTGCGGTTATCGTTTTCCTGAAGCTTGATGATGCCCTTGATACGTTTCTGTAAATCAGCATCTAGAACTCTTGCACCCACCTCAATACGTAAATCAAGGTTACGTTTCATCCAGTCAGCTGATGAGATGAATAGCTCCTCGTCACCGCCGTTGTTGAAGATCATTACACGAGGGTGCTCTAGGAATCTGTCAACGATTGAGGTGATATAGATATTCTCTGATAAGCCCTCAACACCAGGTTTTAAAGAACACATGCCACGTACAATACCGCGGATCTTAACGCCTGCCTGAGATGCCTCATAAAGTTTTTTAATAAGAGAAATATCAACTAAAGCGTTAACCTTAAAGTTAATTGATGCATACTGACCCTGCTTTGCAAAATCAATCTCTCTGTCAATCATGAACTTGATGCGATCACGAGAGTTTAGAGGAGAAACTAACAGGTTTTCAAAAGTAGGTCTTGTGTATGGGTATTCAATGAAGCTGAATACATCATCAACTTCCTTTGTAATCTTCTCATTTGCGGTAAATAAGGCAAAGTCAGTGTAAATCTTTGCTGTCTTCTCATTGAAGTTACCGGTACCCACATGAGCGTAGCGGACCACCTTGTCATCCTCATGACGGGTGATAAGACATAGCTTTGAGTGGATCTTAAGTGTTGGCAGACCAAAGAGAACCTTTACACCTGCCTGAGTCAGACGTGAAGCCCACTTAACGTTGTTNGCCTCATCGAATCTTGCAGTAAGCTCAACNACTACAGTTACGCTTTTACCGTTATTAGCTGCGTGAATTAGAGAGTTAATAACACGGCTGTTGCTTGCAACACGATAAATATTGATCTTGATTGATGAAACTTTAGGATCGTATGATGCGTAGCGTAAAAACTCTGTGAAGTAATCAAATGAGTAGTATGGATAGTAGAGTAATACATCCTTTTTGGAGATAGCTTCAAATGGAGTTTTTGCTGTTTCAAACTGTACAGATTTAATCTCGGATAAAGCATGGTTATCCATGTCATATGAACCAATACTTGGGAATGATAGGAAATCCTTGAAGTTGTGGTAACGGTTACCTGCCATCATAGAGTCGATAGCACTCATCTTCAGCTCTTTTGCCATGAAACGTACCATGTTTTCAGGCATCTGTGCATCATATGAGAAACGTACAGGCATAGCGTTTAGACGCTGTTTTAAAGCCTCTGACATATTCTCAAGAACTGATCTGTCGATGTTACCTAACAAATCATATTCAGCATCGCGGTTCATCTTGATGGAGTAGGCTTCAATTCTGTCGTAGCTGAACACGCTACGGAAGATCTGATCCATTCCCACTCTGATAACATCATCTAAGAACATGAAGGTAACCTTATTATCCTCAGATGGCATTCTGATAAAACGAGGAAGCTTATCTGTTGGGATCTCGATTAGTGCATGATGAACTTCATTCTTGTCGGNCAAATTAACTAAAAGATAGGTAAATTCATCTTTTAAGAATGAAACAAGATCNGTGTCTGCATCGATGATTACAGGATTGATGTGCTTGATTACATGATGCTTGAAATAGGTGGTAACCCACTCTTGCTGCTCTTTGGTGATTGAGTCCTGATCACGCATAAAGATGTTGTGGTCAGCAAGCTCTACTAGTAACTGTTTATAGATTCTGTTTAGGGTACGCTGATACTTGTTTGCTTCAGCCTGTACCGTTCTTAAAAGGTTAACAGCTTCTTCATTCTGGCCTTGAGCCTTATTGATGATAACCTGTCTTTTTAGTTCGGCAACTCTAACCTTAAAGAACTCATCAAGGTTGCTTGAGTAGATGCCTAGGAATCTGACACGCTCAATTAAAGGAACTGAAGGATCAGCCGCCTCCTGCAGAACTCTTGCATTGAATGAAAGCCAGGATAATTCTTTTGGAATGATATTGTTATCAGCTAGATCTACCATATGTGCCTCAGCAATTGCTTATATACTTATATCTATGATAAAGATGTTTTCTTATCTAATTATTATAAATTAATTGTGTAAATTTAACTTTTTGCGAATGTTAAATTTATGTAAAGTCTATTGTTAATATAAATTAACTTTGAAAAAGTGCACGCAAAATAAGTCAGTTTCTTGATAAAGTTAGCTCAAGAAGAGAGTTTTATCTGTTTTCCTGGGACAATTTATCAAAAACGTTCAAAAATACAGCATTATCGTTTAAATACTGCTCAGCAGAGGTATTGCCAAGCTTAGCTGCCTCTGTAAGAAGCTCTGCACCTGTTTTAAGGGTTTTCTCATTCTTAACAAAGATACTGCCAAGAATGTAATAGCCCTGAGAAAGTCCTGACATATTAAGTACACGAAGCTGCCAGTAGGAGGCTTCCTTTATATTGTCATTCGCATAAAAATGCTGTGCGATTCTGGCTGCGACTCGTCCTCTGGTAATAAAATTGCCTCTGTATTCCATGTGGTTTGATGAAATTGCCTTTTGCAGGCAGTTATCATAGCCAATTGAGAGATCACGAGTCTGAAACTGATATAAAAGATTAGGATCAGTAAGCCGGTTCTGTTCAAACTCCAAAGAAGATTGTGTGCTCTCTTTAGGTCTGTCGTTTTTCCCAAGACTTGACTGATAAATCCTTACAATCTCATCTAGTGAATCAAAGTTACCTAAAATACATTCTTTTGTTTTTGATTGGAAAAGATTCTGCTGACTGTTTAATGCTGTGTCGGGGACAGATTCCTTTTCTGGAAGGGCAATTTTTTCTTCGGTTTCATCTTCAAAGGTACAGCCGCATATCAGGCATGATGATAAAAACAATGCAGTAATATGTGGCAGTACCTTTTTCATAAAACCGTTATTCCTCAGGAAGATTAAAATCTGAATCCTGTGAAGAAGGAGCTGAAATGGTACCAGCATCAAAGCTTGTTGGCTTTATGTAGTCACCTGACATATCAGCAAGGTTGTCGCCTGCAAATAAAAGAACCAGGTTTTTAATTTCAGGATCATTCCAGCCTTCACGGTTGAAGTGAACATAGTACCAGCGTGAATTGTCATAAGGATCGATAAGCATTGGAGTGCCAAGTACGAAACGTACCTGTTCTCTTGTCATGCCTCTGGTGAGCTTATTTACTAAATCCTGCTCTACATAGTTACCTTGAGTTAAAGGTGCTCTGTAGGCACATGATGTGGTAAGCAATGGTAGAGTTGATGCTAATAGTGCAATAGAAATTATTTTTTTAATTTGCATGATGTCTGATCCTTTGTTATTGAGCGATTGTAGCAAAAATTAGATAGTGCTTTTATAAAAAATCAATTTTTTTTCTATTTTTTTGATTCATTACTTGAAATAAATTTATGGCATCCCCATATATGGATAAGCTGAATTTTTTTTGATTTATAACCTAAGAGATAAAAATGCAAACTGAAGAAACTCAAATGCAAGAGTCATTTTATAAAGCAAATGCTCAGAATGAAGATGTTACCAATGCAACTTCTCCTACGGAAACATTAAATCAGCCTGAGGCTGATGAGTGCGCTTGTGCAAATGATGAGGATCAACAAGAAGACATTGCTTTTGATGCAAAAGAAGTAATGGCAGAAAACGAGCAGCTAAAGGCTCAGTTAGAATCTGTTCAGGCACAGGCAAAAGAGGATAAGGAAAAATTAGTTCGTGCATTAGCTGAGTGTGAGAATCAAAAGAAACGCATTGAAGCTGATGTTGAGCGTGAAAGAAAGTTTGGTAACGAGAAGATTTTAAAGGCACTAATTCCAGTTGTTGATTCACTAGATTTAGCATTAAAGCACTCTGATCCAAACAACGAGGCAGCTAAGCCTACTATTGAAGGTGTTCAGAATACAGTAACACTTTTAGTAAAAGAGCTTGGTAATTTCGGTATACAGGGTATCGATCCTAAAGGAGAGCTTTTCGATCCTAACCTTCATCAGGCCATTTCAATGGTGCCATCTCCATTTGTTGAGGCTAACCACGTTATGGATGTTATGCAGAAAGGTTACGTTTTAAACGGCCGAGTAGTACGTCCTGCAATGGTTATCGTATCAAGCGGAGCACCAGCTCAAAGCACTGATACACAAGAAAATAAAGAAAATTCAATAAATATTGAAGCTTAGTCTTGAAAAATGAAAAGCTAAGCTCCATTTAGTAATACAGATTAGATTTAAAAAGTTGCAGCATTAAAAACTGCGATGAAAAGATTTTAAGAGGAACTTTAAAAATGGGCAAGATTATTGGTATTGACTTAGGTACTACAAACTCATGCGTTGCAGTATTAGATGGTGACAAGGTTCGTGTTCTAGAGAACTCAGAAGGTCGTCGTACAACTCCATCTATTGTTGCATATACAAAAGAGGGTGAGATTATTGTTGGTGATGCAGCAAAGCGTCAGGCAGTAACCAATCCAAAGAACACTTTATTTGCTATCAAGCGTTTAATCGGTCGTCGTTATGAGGACGCTGAGGTACAACGCGACGTTGGTATCATGCCATTTAAGATCACCAAGGCTGACAACGGTGATGCATGGGTTGAGGTTGATGACAAGAAGTTAGCACCTCCACAGATTTCAGCTGAAGTTTTAAAGAAGATGAAGAAGACTGCTGAAGATATCCTAGGTGAGGAAGTAACAGAAGCTGTTATTACCTGCCCTGCATACTTCAACGATTCACAGCGTCAGGCAACTAAAGATGCTGGCCGTATCGCAGGCTTAAACGTAAAACGTATCATCAACGAGCCTACTGCAGCTGCTATTGCTTACGGTGAGGACAAAGCTAAGGGCGAGCAGAAGATTGCTGTTTACGACTTGGGTGGTGGTACCTTCGATATTTCTATTATTGATATTGACGAGTTAGACGGTGAGAAGACCTTCGAAGTATTAGCAACCAACGGTGATACTCACTTAGGTGGTGAGGATTTCGATAACCGTATCGTTGACTACTTAATCGATGAGTTCAAGGCTGAGCAGGGTGTCGATTTACGTGCTGATTCATTAGCTCTACAGCGTTTAAAGGATGCTGCTGAAAAGGCTAAGATTGAGTTGTCATCATCACAGCAGACTGATGTAAACATTCCATACATCACAGCTGATGCAACAGGTCCTAAGCACTTAAATATCAAGATCACACGTTCTAAGTTAGAGTCATTAGTTGAAGATTTAGTAAACAAGAGCTTAGATCCAGTTAAGACCGCTTTATCAGATGCAGGTCTATCTCCATCAGAGGTTAACGATGTAATCCTAGTTGGCGGTCAGTCACGTATGCCAATGGTTCAGAAGTTAGTTGCAGATTTCTTCGGTAAAGAGCCACGTAAGGACGTAAACCTAGACGAGGCTGTTGCAATGGGTGCAGCTTTACAAGGTGGTGTTTTAACCGGTGAGAAGAAAGACGTTCTACTATTAGATGTTACCCCACTATCATTAGGTATTGAGACCTTAGGTGGTGTTATGACAACTCTAATCGAGAAGAACACTACTATTCCTACTAAGAAGTCACAGGTATTCTCAACTGCTGAAGATAACCAGCCTGCTGTAACCATCCATGTATTGCAGGGTGAGCGTAAGAGAGCAGCTGACAACAAGTCACTAGGTCAGTTCAACCTAGAGGGTATTGAGCCACAGCCACGCGGCATGGCACAGATTGAGGTTACCTTCGATATCGATGCTGATGGTCTAATCCACGTATCAGCAAAGGATAAGAAGACCGGTAAAGAGCAGAAGATCACTATTCAGGCTTCTTCAGGTCTATCTGATGATGATATCAAGCGTATGGTTCGCGAGGCTGAAGAGCACTCAGCTGAGGATAAGAAGTTTGAAGAGTTAGCAGCAGCACGTAACAGAGCTGATGCTACATCTCACCAGGTCAAGAAGCAGTTATCAGAGTTAGGTGACAAGGTATCTGACGATGATAAGGCTAAGGTAAACAAGGCTCTAGCTGATCTTGAACTTGCAGCACGTGGGGATGACAAAGATAAGATTGAGCAGGCTGAGAAGGCAGTATTAGAGGCAGCTTCTTCATTATTACAGGCTCAACAGGCTCAGGCTCAGGCACAGCAGGCTCAGAACGCACAGCAGTCACAGAGTTCATCAAAGAAAGATGACGATGTAGTTGACGCTGAGTTCGAAGAAGTTAAAGACGACAACAAGTAATCTTTAAAAAAAGATTAACTAACTTATAAGAAGGTGGGTGATTTATCACCTGCCTTTTGTCAGTTTAAAGAGGGTATTATGGCTTCTAAACGTGATTACTATGAAGTGCTAGGAATTGAAAAGGGCGCTGACGAGACAACTATCAAGCGTGCCTTCAAGCGCCTTGCAATTAAGTATCACCCAGACAGATGTAAAGATGCAGNTGCTGGTGAGAAGTTTCGTGAAATAAATGAAGCCTACCAGGTTCTATCTGACCCACAAAAGCGTGCTGCTTATGACAAGTACGGCTTTGATGGTGTAGATGGCTCACAAGCTGGTGGCGGTAATCCATTTGGCGATGGCGCAGGTTTTGGTAATTTCTCTGATGCCTTTAGCGATATCTTTGGTGAGTTCTTCGGCGGCGGCGCAAGAAGCGCAAGACGTAAGTCTCAGGATGCTCCTGGTCGTGATATCCGCGTAAGAGTAACTTTAACTTTAGAAGAGGCTGTAAAAGGCTGCAAGAAGAAGTTCAACGTTAAGACCTTCGTAAAATGTAAGGACTGCTCTGGTACCGGTCTTGGTAAAGACGGTAAGAAGGAGACCTGTCCTCACTGTCATGGCTCAGGACAGGTATTCATCCGTCAGGGCATGATGCAGTTTGGTCAGACATGTCCTCGCTGTCAGGGGACAGGCTACGTGGTAACAGGTGGCTGTAAGAGCTGTTCTGGTACCGGTCGTGTACAGGATACTAAGGTGGTTTCAGTTGAGATCCCAGCTGGTGTTGATACTGGCGATAAGATCAGATTACAGGGCGAGGGCGAGGCTGGCTTAAACGGCGGTCGTTCTGGCGATATCTATGCAATCATTGAGGTTAAAGAGCACAACATCTTTACCCGTGATGGCAATGATCTGTACTGTGAAGTGCCAATCAGCTTCAGTGTCGCAGCTTTAGGCGGTAAGGTTGAGGTACCAACATTAGATGGTCCTGTAATGATTATCATAAGTCCTGAAACTCAGACCAACCGGATGATGCGTTTATCAGGTAAGGGGGTTAAGTCCTACGGCTCTTCATTCAAGGGTGACTTATACTGCAAGATTGTAGTTGAGACTCCTGTAAACCTGACCTCACATCAGAAGGATCTGCTAAAAGAGTTTGAAGCTTCTCTAAATGGTGAGGATGCCGATGCTCCAAAGGATAAAGAAGGTAAGGTAAAGGCTAATAAAAAGGCCACCGTATCCCACAAGCCAAAGGCTGAAGGCTTCATAAAAGGTGTTAAGAAGTTCTTTGAGGATTTATCCAGCTAAATGACGTGACTTAACTCAAATGACGGGGGTATTTACAGGTGATGTATATCTATAAATAGTTTATAATGTCTGTTTATTTTTTATAGATTTTTGTAGATCCTAAGTACTGGCAATATATTTGAATGCCCGCTCAATATGAGGTATAGTTTAAACATACTGGCGCCTAATTAATAGTTAGGCGTTATTTTTTATATTTTAAGAGGTTTTACAATGGATCAGACTCCAATGACTCCACGCGGCGAAGATTTACTTCGCAAAGAGCTTCAACGTTTAAAGACAGTTGAAAGACCTCGCATTGTAGCGGCCATTGCCGAAGCAAGAAGCCATGGCGACCTAAGCGAGAACGCCGAGTATGATGCTGCTAAAGAAGAGCAAGGCATGTGCGAGGCTAGAATTAAAGACATTGAAGGTAAACTGGCTACAGCTAACGTTATTGACGTAACCAAGCATAAGAGCCCATCTGGTAACCAAAAGGTTATCTTTGGTGCAACAGTTACTGTTTTAGATGTTGATACAGAAAAAGAAACCACCTATAAGATTGTAGGTGAGGATGAGGCTGATATTGACGCTAATTTAATCTCTTACAAGACTCCAATTGCAAAGGGCCTATTAGGCAAGCAGGAAGAGGACGAGATTGAGATTAAGATCCCTAAGGGAACTGTCTGCTACGAGGTAGTAAAGGTAGAATATATTTAGTAGAGAATACTGAATAAAAAAAGAACCTAGTTATGATATTGTATAAACAACGAATAACTAGGTTTTTTTTATAGGCTCTGTTTGTATCATCGGTTGGTATAGTTCTTTACATCAAATTTACGAGAAAAAAATAAAAACAAACAGACTGTATGACAATATTCACTAGTCTGTTTGGCTAATTTCCTAAAATTAACTAATTAAATTCTATCTCCGTAAGGTAAAGATTTTATGTGATCTTCCATGAACTGCCAATCTGGTGTTCCATCAACAGTTTGAGGGAGTTTTACAGAGATATTCATTGAATCTCCTACTCTACATTGTCTTCCATATGCCAATTTATAATTTTCACTAAAGTTTATAACTGTTGTTATAAATATCGCTGAAAATTTTGACATATTGAACCTGGGTTTAGAGATTTTGAATATTTCTTTTTGAGAATTAAGAGTGCTTTTAAAGGAAAAGCACTCACTGTTTAATATAAGCACTAGGTTAATATTATGTAACCAAATCAGTGCTTACCACAGTTTTTCGGAAGAACCCAAATATTATGATTTATTAACTGATGATACGAACAGAGCTTTTTTATCTTAAAAACAGATTAGCGTGGAAGAATAAATCTACTGCCGTCTTTGTTCTGACGGAATAAAACGGCTACACGACCAACAAGAGAGATTAGTTCTGCATTTACTTTTGATGCAGCTTCTAAAGCTTGATCTTTACGACCTTCGCCTGCATTTACTCTGATTTTGATAAGCTCGTGATGTTCAATTGAGCTATCAATTTCTTTTAATACAGATTCTGAAAGGCCATCGTTGCCAAGCAACACCACTGGCTTTAAAGAATGTGCTTGTGCCTTTAAAAATTGGCGTTGATGTGAATTTAATGACATACTAAACCTTTAAATAAAAAAAATTATCGCGTTATTTTACTAACCTTGAATGATTAGTCTTAGCATATTGATTTACAAATTGTATAATATTATCGAGAAATTTTAAATAAATTATTTTAATCAGGACACAGGAAAAGATTAATGCCAGCTAAGAAAAGAACTGCAAGCCAGACAAGATGGTTACAGGAACACTTTTCAGATCCATACGTAAAGCAAGCTCACAAACTAGGTTTACGCTCAAGAGCTTCCTTTAAATTAGAAGAGTTACAGAAGAAAGACAGACTAATCCGTTATGGCAATATCGTAGTTGATTTAGGTGCAGCCCCTGGTGGTTGGTCAGAATATGCAATTAAATGCATTGGTGAGGAAGGACATGTAATTGCATGTGATATCCTACCTATAAGACCAATCCGCAACGTAGACTTCCTACAGGGCGATTTCAGGGATGAAGAAGTATTTAAAAAACTTTATTCTATGATCGGTGTCGGTGCTCATGTAGTATTATCTGATATGGCTCCTAATATGTCAGGAAACGTGGCAATCGATCAGCCACGTGCCATGCTCTTATCAGAGCTTGCTCTTGATATGGCCCGCCGCGTATTACGTGTAGGCGGAAGCTTTGTGGTTAAAGTATTCCAGGGCGTAGGCTCTCAGGAATTTTTAAAAGAATTACATCAGGATTTTACAACTGTAAAAGTTAGAAAACCTGACGCTTCACGCGACAGATCACGTGAGGTATACATGGTAGCTATGGGCTTTAAAGGCCATCCATTAAACGGTGTAGCTCCAGGTGACGAATTTAATAATGAAGGTTCATCAGATAATGATGAACAACAAGTAGACTAAGCGAGTAAATATGACAAAAAACCTTATTTTATGGCTAGTAATTGCAGTGATTCTGATGACTCTGTTTGAGTCATTCAGTTCAACTGATTCATCTGTTCGTACGCAAGATTACACTACCTTCGTAAGGGAAGTGCAGTCTGAGCAAGTTCAGGAAGTAGTTTTTGATGGTAAAGTCATAAATGGCTTAAAGAAATCAGGCGAGAAGTTTGTAACAGTAATGCCACTTGCCGATCCTGCAATCATTGATACACTTTTATCACACAATGTACGTGCAACAGGAACCAAGCCTGAAAAGCAGAGTACCTTACTTGCTATCTTTATATCATGGTTCCCTATGATCCTTCTTATTGGTGTATGGCTATTCTTCATGCGCCAGATGCAGGGAGGCGGTAAAGGCAATCCATTATCCTTTGGTAAATCAAAGGCAAAGCTTTTATCTGAAAACCAGATTAAAACCACCTTTGCAGATGTAGCTGGCTGCGACGAGGCAAAGGATGATGTTGTAGAGCTAGTTGACTTCTTAAAGGATCCAACCAAATACTCTAAACTTGGTGGTCGTATTCCTCGCGGCGTTTTAATGGTAGGTCCTCCTGGTACCGGTAAAACATTACTAGCAAGAGCTATTGCAGGTGAAGCAAAAGTTCCATTCTTCTCAATTTCAGGTTCTGATTTCGTTGAGATGTTCGTAGGTGTTGGTGCTTCACGTGTACGTGATATGTTCGCACAGGCTAAGAAGAACGCACCTTGCATTATCTTTATCGATGAGATTGATGCTGTAGGTCGTAAGCGTGGCGTTGGCATGGGTGGCGGTCACGATGAGCGCGAGCAGACTCTAAACCAGTTACTAGTTGAGATGGACGGTTTTGAAGGTTTTGAAGCTGTAATTATCATTGCAGCAACCAACAGACCAGATGTACTTGACCCTGCTTTATTGCGTCCTGGCCGTTTTGACCGTCAGGTTGTAGTAGGTTTACCAGATGTACGCGGTCGTGAGCAGATTTTAAATGTTCATGTAAAGAAAGTTCCACTTGGCAAGGATGTAGACACATCTACTATCGCTCGTGGTACTCCTGGCTTTTCAGGTGCCGAGCTTGCTAACCTTGTAAACGAGGCTGCACTAGGTGCTGCCCGCCATAACAAGCGTGTTGTAAGCATGGAAGAGTTTGAACAGGCTAAAGACAAGCTACTGATGGGCGCAGAGCGTCGTTCAATGGCTATGAACGAGCACGAGAAGATTAATACCGCCTACCATGAGGCTGGTCATGCTATTGTAGGTAAGTTAGTACCTGAACACGATCCTGTATACAAGGTATCTATTATTCCTCGCGGTCGTGCTTTAGGTGTAACCATGTATCTTCCAGAGCAGGACAGGGTATCTCAGAGCAGACTGGGGCTTCTGTCAAATATCTCAACTCTATTTGCAGGTCGTATCGCTGAAGAGATGATGTTTGGTACAGATGCCGTAACAACCGGTGCTTCAAATGATATTGAGCGCGCAACCATGATTGCAAGAAACATGGTGACACGCTGGGGCTTCTCAAAGAAACTTGCTCCTATGCAGTATGAAAAGGACAATGAAGGTTCAGCTTACCTTGGTGGCGCTTCATCTTCAATGATTGCCATGTCTGATAAGACAGCAGCTATTATTGATGAAGAGGTAACCGACATTATCAATTCATGCTATCAGAAAGCTAAAGAGCTTTTAGAGGCTAATAAGGATGTCCTAGAGAGCATGAAGGATGCCTTATTGAAATATGAGACCATCGATGCTGATCAGATTGATGATCTGATGAACAGAAGAGAAGTAAGACCTCCTGTTATCAAGAGCAAAGATGAAAAGTCAGATGATGCTAATAAACAAGACTCTGATAAATCTGTAGAAAAAGAAGATCCAAAAACTGAGACAAATCCATCAACTCAAGCACAAAGTGATGAGAAAAAAGATAAAGATGAGATCTCAGACGAGGTTGAAACTTCAAAAACAGATAATAATAAAGATANCGAAGAATAANTGTTTATTACCTGGAGGATTTTATAAATCCTCCACATAAGGAATGTTCATGAAATTAAGATTACCAAACGACAGAAACGTTGATTTATCTTTGACTAAGGTAATGGGTACCATTGCTCTAGTAAAAGATGACAGTCGCACCATTGATGATCTGGTCATGTTAGCTACTAACTACGTTAAATCTGGTGCTGAGTTAATCGAAGTGGGCGCTAAATCCTACGGAACAGAAAAGGATGAAACAAGACTTCCTTCTGTAATCGGCGCTATTTTAAATTCTGTGGATGTTCCTGTAGCGGTAAATTCAAATTCTAAGGAAATCATTGAGCAGGCTATCAATGCCGGTGTATCTATGATCATTACAACAGACGGTTTAAAATCGGAAGGTGTAATGGACGTGGTTAAAAACTCAGAGGTTGCAGTGTGTTTAAACTACTCACCTATGGACGCAATACCTGAGGACAAGGACATTGTAGCTACTGTATCAGAGTACTTTTATGAGCGTATCGATGCCTGTTTAGAGGCAGGTATCTCTCGTAAGAAACTTTTAATCGATCCAAGTCTTGTTAAGGCTTCTGTAAGAACCAGACTAAAGCTAATCGGCAGATTAGATTCATTCAAGAGTTTTGCACTACCAATCTGTGTGGCTCTGCCTCATCAGATCCCACAGGATGATCCTTTCTTAAAGGATAACAGAGCATTATCACTTACAGCTGCAATCTTCTGTTCTTCGGCAAAGTCAGTACAGATTGTCAGAACAAATGATGTAAGTGAGATTGCGATTGCCATCGGCTTTTGGCAGATCATGGCAAGCAAGACCAAACCATTCCGCTTATCAAAGACTATAGTAAGACGTTTAAGAAACATTAGAGACACTCTAAGGGATCTTAAATCCATACGAAAAGATAAGTAATAAAATTAAAATAAACCAATTAAAACTCATAAGTAAAATGCCATGCAACTGCATGGCATTGAGGATCAAAAATGAATAGAAAGTATTTTGGCACCGATGGTGTTCGTGGACGAGTCGGCCAGTATCCTATCACTCCTGATTTTGCAGTTAAGTTAGGTCTGGCTGCTGGTAAGGTTTTAGGTAAAAACAGCGGTGGTAAGGTAATCATCGGTAAAGACACACGTCTTTCAGGATACATGTTAGAGGCTGCTTTAGAGTCTGGATTCTCAGCAGGCGGTATGTCTCCTGTAATGTTAGGCCCTATGCCTACTCCTGCAGTTGCCCATTTAACCCGTGCCTTCCGTGCTGATTTAGGTGTTGTAATCAGTGCTTCACACAATCCTTTCTATGACAACGGCATCAAGTTCTTCTCATCACAGGGCACAAAACTTCCTGATGAGGTTGAGCTTGAGATTGAAAAGTATCTTGACATGGACTCAATTGAGCTTGCATCAGCATCAGAGTTTGGCCGTGCATACCGTCAGGAGGATGCTCAGGGCCGTTATATTGAGTACTGCAAGAGCACCTTTGCAAATCACTTCAGTTTATCAGGCATGACCATTGTTTTAGATTGTGCAAACGGCGCAACCTATCACATTGCTCCACTCGTTTTCAAAGAGCTAGGCGCTAATGTAATCACCATTGGTGATGAGCCAAACGGTACTAACATCAATGATGGTGTAGGTTCAACCCACCCTGAGGCACTTGTAGCTAAAGTACTAGCTACCAAGGCTGATTTAGGTATTGCCTTTGATGGTGACGGTGACCGTGTGCTAATGTGCGACAGAAACGGTGTTCTTCGTGATGGTGATAATCTTTTATATATCATTGCTAAAGATACACAAAAACGTGGTCGTCTAAACGGTGGTGTTGTAGGTACTCTTATGACAAACCTTGGTTTAGAGCTTGCTCTTGCACGTGAGAATATTCCTTTTGCTCGTGCAAAGGTTGGCGATCGCTACGTAATGGAGCAGTTACTTGAGAAGAACTGGACCCTAGGCGGTGAAAACTCAGGTCATATCATCAGCTTGAATCACGCAACCACAGGTGATGGTATCGTATCAGCACTACAGGTTCTAAAAGCCTGCATGTACGAAGGTAAGAGCGTTGAAGAGTTATCTGAAGGTCTTACCATGTTCCCTCAGGATCTGATTAACGTAAGATTTACAGCAGGTCTTGATGTAACTACCGATGATAAGCTTCAGAAGGTGGTTAAGGAAGTAGAGCAGGAATTAGGTAACACCGGTCGTGTGCTTTTAAGAAAATCAGGTACTGAGCCTTTAATTCGCGTAATGGTAGAAGGTGAGGATGCCAAGGACGTTCATACTAAAGCACAGAGAATTGCTGATGTGATTATTCATCAATCAGGTTGTGAAACCGCTTGAAATTTTAAGCAATAACTTGTATTATTTCCCAATCTTTGTATACGCAAAATTGTAGGGCGTGTTATTTATTATGTTGTATCAAATTGCAATTGTAGTTTTATTACTAGTAGCTATCGCTATGATAGCTTTAATCCTCCTTCAGCAAGGTAAAGGCGCTGGTATGGGCGCTTCATTTGGTGCCGGTGCATCAAACACAGTATTCGGTTCTGTAGGTTCAGGTAACTTCCTTACCCGTTCAACCTGGTTCCTAATTCTATTATTCTTTGGTATCTGCCTGTTATTAGGTTACTTACAGAAGTCACAGCACGAGCAGGTTTCAAACTTCAGCAACATCGGTGAAGAGACAGAGCAGGTTCAGGAAGTTCCAGCAGTAAAAACTGACGCTCCTGTTGTTAATACAGATGCTCCTGTAGTTGATGAGAAGACAACTCAGACTGACGCACCAAAGACAAACTAGTATATAGATTTGCATTAAAAAGCCAGGCACTGCCTGGCTTTTTAGTTACTGCTACATGAAAAAGTAGTGATTTGTAGGAGTTACCATCTGATTTAATGGCATATCCCATGGCTCAATAGGGATCTTGTCTATCTTCTGAAAATCATAGGCTACACCTATGATAAGACACTCTGATGATACCTTTTTGAGCATTCTGTCGTAATAGCCACCGCCCATTCCCATTCTGTTTCCATGAGAATCAAAAGCAACTAAAGGCACAATTAAGGCATCGAACATATCTGGAGTTAGATGCTTTTCAGGATCATTTACAGGCTCAAGGATATGGTAGCGGTTTTCAATTAAATCATCGCCCTTATCAAAGCTATAAAAATCCATTATTCCTCTTTCATGAACATTCATAAAAGGAAGGGCTAAGGTATGCTTTTCAAGAAAATAATCATTTATAGGTGCAGTTGATAACTCACCGCCCATACTAAGATATGAGCCTACAACTTTTGGTTTACTGAAAAATTCGAGCGCTTTAATTTTTTCGATTACCTTAAGACCTGCAGCGTGCGCTTCCTCATTGGTAATAGTACGTCTTGTCTGCAGGATCTTTTGTCGAATTGAGCTTCGATGAGCTTTGCTTGCATAGTGATCAGTCATTTTGAACCTTTTTTAAAGATGTTTGCATTTTTGATATTAACTTTTGAGCTTCTTTAGTAAAAGGAGTTTCGTTTTCTAGGTAATTATTTAAAGCGTTCTGACAGTCAAGCGCCACTAATATGGCAGCCTGAGTCGGATTTAAATTTGGATTAGAGCGAAGTATCTTACTCGCTTTATCTTTTAGAGTATCTAAAGATTTTATAAGAGATGCTTTCTGCTCTTTAGTGCAGCGCAGATTTATCTGCTCGCCAAGAAGTGAGCAGCTGACAGTGTGTAAGTTATCTGTCTCTTGAGCCATCAGATATTGCCTTTGTTTTAAGAAATAGGTTTTATATTGTCTTTATACAAATATAGCACAATCTAAATTTTTGAGAAAAAAGTAATTTTCATAAAGATATTTATGATAGGCAGTTTATGACGTGGAATTTAAAACTGCATGATATTGAAAGGAAAAGCTGATTAAAATCTAATGCTGCCGAACTTGAGCAAAAGTAAAGGTTGAATTTATTAAGATAATTTGTCACTTAATGGTAAAATGAGAGTAAGCGTAAAAGGCTTATTTAATTTTTCAATTTGAAAAAGGTTTATATGACTGAGAAGTTACAGAAAATTTTATCCCGTGCAGGAATTGGCTCTCGTAGAGCTTTAGAGCAGATGATTGAAGAGGGCAGAATCACCGTTAATGGCAAAATTGCATCCATTGGCGATCGCTTTGAAGCAAATGATATTCTAGTAAAACTTGATGGCAGGGTGGTTTTATCACCTGAGAGCAATCAGGTTTCATGCAGAGTTCTTATGTATCACAAGCCTGAAGGCGAGCTTACAACACTATCTGATCCAGAGAACAGACCTACTGTATTTGATCATATTCCAAAGCCACCACAGGGCAGATGGATTTACATCGGAAGATTGGATATCAATACCTCAGGTTTACTTTTATTTACTACAGACGGCGAGCTTGCTAACGGTCTTATGCACCCTAAAAACGAGGTGGAGAGAGTTTACGCTACCCGTATTTACGGTGAAGTAAATGAAGAGCAGATCGACAAACTTACTCAGGGTGTAACTCTAGAAGACGGTAAAGCACGCTTTAACAGAGTGGTTTATGTAGGTGGTGAGGGTAGAAACGCCTGGTATCACGTTACCTTAAAAGAAGGTAGAAAAAGAGAAGTTAGAAGATTATGGGAAGCTGTTGGCCTGAAGGTTAGCCGTCTAATCAGAATCAAGTACGCTGGTGTTGATCTTGATCCTAACCTGAAGACAGGTCAGTTTAGAGAGCTTACCTTAAGTGAGCTTAATAAGCTAAGAAAGACTGTTGGCTTAGAGCCAATGGACGCATTGCCACCAGCTCTTGATTTAACCAAATCAGGTGCTAAAGGCGCTAATAAAAAGAGCCCTTACGGCAAGCCATCAGTAAGAGCAAAAGATGAGAGCTCATCATCTGATAGCCCATCACGTAATGGTCGTAGTGCACCTAATTCAAGAGGTTCATCTGATAACCGCGGTCGTGACAACCGTTTTTCAAAAGGCAATGAGAATGGCTCACGACGTCCAACAAATTCAAGAGACGGCTTTTCAAAGAGCAGAACCCCAAATAAGAGTGGTTCTTCAAAATTCTCAAGAGGCTCTGGCTCATCATTTGCAAAAGGCGTAGGCATCAAATCTCGCGGCACTGTAAAAGGAAGCAAAGCTCCATACGGTAGCCGTGGCAGCAAGCGCTAATGAAAACTCCATTATTGGGTATTCTGCCTGATAATGGAGAAAATTTTACAATTTCCTAACAGATTTTAATCTTTATCGCATAAGATCCCAATATTATTAAGTAAGTATATAATTTTTAGAAAAATTGCCTACAATAGCGATGTAAGTTTTTAACCAAAGAGAGTTATAAATAATAATATAAAATGAATCCAGACTCGTTAATTTCGTCAATCTTTCATTTCAATTTAAAAAATCATTCCAATCCTTTAAAAGGAGCCTTTTATTATGAATGTTGAACAGGCTCTTGCAAATTCCTATGCACTACAGTTTGACATGATGTGGATTACTGATCCTACAGCATGGCTTGGATTGTTAACACTGACTGCAATGCAGATTGTTCTAGGTTTAGATAATCTGTTATTTATTGCAATCCTATCATCAAGACTTCCTAAAAAAGAGGCAAAGCTTGCCCGTTATATCGGTTTAGGCGGTGCGCTTGTCATCAGAATTGTGCTGATGATTTTTGCTGCCTACATTATGGCAATGACAAAACCTCTGTTTACAGTGTTAGGCTTTGATGTGACAGTGCGTGATCTGATGATGCTCTTAGGCGGTGTATTCCTAATTTATAAGGCTACAGAAGAGCTGCACACCAAACTTGAGGGTGATACCTCTGATGATACTGTATCTGTATCAAAGGCTGCAGGTCAGTCCTTTGCCATTGTAACCACACAGATTATGATTTTAGATGTCCTATTCTCAGGAGATGCCATCATCACAGCTGTTGGTATGACAGAGCATGCCTATATCATGATATTTGCAGTCTCCGTTGCCATGCTTTTATCAACCTGGGCATCAGGCATGATCTCAGAGTTTGTCTACAGGCATCCTACAGTGGTAATTCTCTGTTTAGGCTTCCTGCTTTTAATCGGTTTTAGTCTGATTATGGAAGCATTCCACTTTGTGGTACCTAAAGGATACTTATACTCTGCAATCGGCTTTAGTCTTCTAATTGAGGTCTTCAATCAGGTTTCAAGAAAGAATCTTTTGAAGATGAATCACTCAAAGAACATGCAGTCAAGACAGATTGCCGCAAACCTGGTGTTACGTTTATTAGGCTCTAAAAACAGCGACATGCATTCTCTTCAGGAGGCTATTGTGACAAGACCTAGCTCCTATGTATTTAATACACAGGAAAAGGAGATGGTCTCACGTGTTCTTGATTTATCGGCACTTCCTGTAAAGGCGGTGATGACAGCAAGACTTGATCTTGAAATGTTAAAGATAGACGGCAGCAAGAAATCCATTATGGATAAGGTACTGCGCTCTACAAAATCAAGACTTGTCGCCTATAAATCAGGCCATAAGGAACAGCCACTTGGCTTTATCTCAAGACCTTCCATTCTATCGCTGTTTGCATCAGGTTCATTTGATGGGCAAAAGCTTGAAAAGCTTGTACAGGAGCCTCTGTACATTCCTCAGACCATCAATGTGTTAAGTGCACTTGAGCAGTTTCGCCAGACAAAGAGATACATTGGTTTCGTAATCGATGAGTTTGGTGGATTTGAAGGTATTGTAACCATCCATGACATCTTAGAGGAAATCACAGGTGAGCTTCCTAACAAGACAGAAACACCTGAAATTCAGATTATGGATAAGGACAACAGGATCTTTATGGTTGATGGTGAAACCATTCTTCCGGAGGTGCAAAGAACCACTGGTTTATCTATTCAGCCAAGTGAGCACTACCAGACAATTGCAGGCTTTGTTTTAGATAAATTCCAGCGAGTACCTAAAAAGGGTGAAGTCCTGAATATGGATGGCTGGACAATTGAAGTTTCTAATGCAGACAAAACAGGTATTAACGTATTAAAGCTACGCAAAACAAGTTAGAAAAAACTTGATTTTATCGGCTTTGTTTGGTATAAATATAGCACTTGGATTATATTCAAGTCTGTTCAAGTGTGAGCTTGAACCTACCTTTAAATATTTTCTTTTTTTAAAGGTTAGATATAGTGGAACTTCAAAAGAAAGGGACCCTAGAGTGGTCCTTTTTTTATGGTTAAAACAAAGAGGTACTAATGGCAGGAACCATTGAAGAGAAGGTAACTGAACTTGTAACTCCTTTAGTAGAGTCTATGGGTGCATCACTATGGGGTATCAGATTTCGTGGTGGTGACGATCATGCAAAGCTACAGGTGTTTTTAGATTCAGAAGAAGGCGTAAGTGCTGATCTGTGCGGTGATATTTTAAAGGTAATTTCACCTGCCTTAGATACAGCAGATATAATCGCTTCTAAGTATAAACTTGAGGTATCTTCTCCAGGTCTTGACAGGATCCTGTTCACACTTGAACAAGCAAAGGCTTATGTAGGTAAAACTATTAAAGCTGAATTACGTATTCCAACTCAGGGCAGACATAAACTTCAGGGGACTCTTGAAGAGGCTGCAGATGACGGTATGCTTAAGATTAACGATAAGATCTCAGGTCTTATTGAGATAGCATTCTCAAACATCTCCACAGCTCGTGTTGTGCCAGAGTTTCCATCAAACAACAAAAAAAGCTCCTAGAAGCGCATCTTAAAGAGGTCGTAATAAAAAATGGGTAAAGAGATAATCGCCATTGTCGAATCACTATCAAATGAACGCGCAATCCCAAGAGATAAGATCTTTGAGGCATTAGAGCAGGCTCTTGCTACTGCAACCAAGAAGAAGTATCCAGTTGAAATTCTTGTACGTGTACAAATTGATCACAAGACAGGCGAATATGACACCTTCCGTCGCTGGGTTGTAGTTGATACAGATGGCCCTCTGGAGTATCCAGCTCAGGAAATCTCATTAGCAGCAGCTGCTGTTGATCATGCAGGTATTCAGGCTGGTGATATTGTTGAAGAGCAGATCCCATCAGTTGTGTTTGACCGTATTACTATTCAGACTGCAAAGCAGGTTCTGTCTCAGAAGGTTAAAGACGCTGAGCGTGAGCAGGTTGTATCAGAGCAGCGTGAATATGTTGGCCATGTTGTAAATGCAACTGTTAAGAAGCAGACTCACGAAATCATGGTTTTAGACTTAGGTAACAATGCAGAAGCTGTATTAAAGCGTGAGCAGATCATTCCTCACGAGACCTATGGTCGTGGTGACAGAGTTAAGGTTCTGTTACAGGAAATCAAGAATGAGCCAAATCGAGGTCCACAGATCATCTGCTCACGTACATCACCTGATTTCCTAAAGGAATTATTCAGAATCGAAGTCCCAGAGATTGGCGAGGATATCATCGAGATCATGGGCGCTGCCCGTGACCCAGGTTCACGTGCTAAGATTTCAGTTCGTTCAAAGGACAGAAGAATCGATCCACGCGGTGCATGTATCGGTATGCGCGGTGCACGTGTAACTGCTGTTTCAAATGAGCTTTCAGGCGAAAAGATTGACGTTGTTTTATACGATGAGAACTTAGCTCAGTACGTAACTAACGCAATGGAGCCTGCTGAGGTTTCACGCATCATCATCGACGAGGATGAGCACTCAATTTCAATTGCAGTAGACGAGGAAAACCTAGCTCTTGCAATCGGCCGCAACGGTCAGAACGTACGCCTTGCATCACAGCTAATCGGCTGGGAATTAAAGGTAATGACCGAGAATGAGCTTGAGAGCAACATTCAGGCTGAAGTTGGCAAGACTGTAAAACAGTTCGTTGATGCTTTAAATGTTGATGAAGAGTTTGCTACAGCACTTGCTTATGCCGGCTTTACAACCATTGATGAAGTTGCATATGTTGACCCATCTGAGTTACTTGAAATTGAGGGTATGGATGAAGAGACTGCAGCTGAATTACAGAAGATTGCACGAGAAGCATCAGATTCAAAAGAGCAGGCTGACCGCAGTGCAGCATTAGCTCAGTTAACAGTTTTAGAAGGTGTTGATGAGGAGCTTGCAAACAAGCTTATCGCTCATGGCATCAAGACTGGAGATGACTTAGCCGAGCAGGCAACTGATGATCTTACTGACATCGAAGGCTTAGATGCTGAAACTGCAGGTAAGATTATTATGGCAGCTCGTAACGAGTACTGGTTTAAAGATTCACAGAACTAATACAGGAAGACTTTAATGAGTAACGAAGAAAAACTAGGTAATGCACCAAAGCGTATGTCTTTGAAGAAGAAGTCTTCTTCTACCATGACATTAAACAATGATGGTGGCACAAAGAAAGTACAAGTAGAAGTACGTAAAAAGAAAGTTATTGTTGACCCTAAAGAGCGTAAGGCTCAGTTAGAGCAGGAAGCAGCACTTGCTCAGCAGAAAGCTGAGGCAAAGGCAAAGGCTAAGGCAGAAAATGAAGCTAAGGCAAAGGCTGAGGCAAAAGCAAAGGCAGAGGCTGAGGCTAAGGGAAAAGCTGAAGCTAAGGCAAAGGCAGCTCAGGCTCAGGCTAAGGCAAAGGCAGAGAACAAGACTAAAGTTGCTCCTCACAAAGAAGACAAGGCAACTGAAGAATTACGCCGTGCTCAGGAAGAGCAGCAGAAGCGTAAGTCTGAAGAAGAAGCTCAAAGACTTGCTCAGGAAGCTAGAAAGCTGGCTGAGGAAAATGAAGCTCGCTGGGCTGCTGAAGAAGAAGCACGTTCACACGCATCTGAAGATGACGATGACAAGCTGACTTCACAATATGTTCGTGAAGCTGAGGCTCGTCAGGAGCGCGAAGATGAGAACCGTGGCCGTCACCGTGACAGAAGCGGTGCTGACAGACGTGCAGGTAAACGTTTTGAAAACAATGTCGCTGGTGTACAGAATCGTCGTCAGAAAGGCGTAAAACCTGGCAAGGGTGTAAAGGGCGCTGCTAAATTAAATCAGCAACAGCACGGCTTTAACCGTCCTGCAGTTCCTGTAAACCGCGATGTTGAGATCGGTGAGACCATCACTGTAGCTGACTTAGCTCAGAAGATGGCTGTTAAGGCAACTGAAGTTATCAAGGCCCTGATGAAGTTAGGTGAAATGGTAACCATCAATCAGGTGCTAGATCAGGGTACAGCTCAGCTTGTTGCCGAGGAAATGGGCCACAAGGTTATTCTACGTAAAGAGAATGAGCTTGAAGATGAGTTATTAAACGATAACCGCGCTACTAAGGCAGAGGCAACTCCTCGTGCTCCTGTAGTAACCATCATGGGTCACGTTGACCATGGTAAGACTTCATTACTTGATTACATCAGAAAGTCTAAGGTTGCTGTAGGTGAGTCCGGCGGTATTACTCAGAGAATCGGTGCTTACCACGTTCAGACAAGAAACGACGGTATCACCTTCCTAGATACCCCAGGTCACGCAGCATTTACCCAGATGCGTGCACGTGGAGCTCAGTGTACTGATATTGTTGTTCTAGTAGTAGCAGCAGATGATGGTGTAATGCCACAGACTCTTGAGGCTATTCAGCACGCTCAGGCTGCTAAGGTTCCAATGATTGTTGCTATCAACAAGATGGATAAACCAGGTGCAGAGCCACAGCGAGTTATCAACGAGTTAATGCAGCATAGTGTTATTCCTGAGTCAATGGGTGGTGAAAACCAGTTCGTTGAAGTATCAGCAAAGACCGGTATGGGCGTTGATGAGTTACTAGAGGCTATTACTCTACAGGCTGAAGTTCTAGAGCTTAAGGCTGTTCACGAGGGTATGGCTGAGGGTGTAACCATCGAATCACGTCTTGATAAAGGTCGTGGTCCTGTTGCCACTGTTCTTGTTCGTTCAGGTACTCTTCACAAGGGTGACACCATCCTGTGTGGTCTTCAGTACGGTCGTGTTCGTTCAATGAGAAACGAAAAGGGCCAGGAGCTGACAGAGGCAGGTCCTACAATCCCTGTTGAGGTATTTGGTCTATCTGGTGTACCATCAGCTGGTGATGAGGTTACCGCTGTAGCTGACGAGCGTAAGGCACGTGAAGTTGCTTTATTCCGTCAGGGTAAGTTCCGTGAGCTGAAGATTGCTAAGCAGAAGAAGTCACAGTTAGACTCAATGTTCAAGGAGAGCAATGCTTCAGAGTTAAATGTTGTTCTAAAGGCTGATACTCAAGGCTCTGTAGAGGCAATCTCTGATGCTCTTCTAAAACTTGGCAACGAGGAAGTTCAGGTTAAGATTATCGGTTCTGGTGTTGGTGGTATTACCGCAACAGACGCTACCTTAGCTGCAGCTGACAGCGCAGTTGTTATCGGCTTTAACGTTCGTGCCGATGGTCCAGCTCGTCAGGTTATCGATGCTGAGTCTGTAGATTTACACTACTACAGTGTTATTTACGATCTGATCGATGACGTTAAGAAGGCTATGTCTGGTCTTCTTAAGAAAGAAGTTCGTGAGAACTTTATCGGTTACGCTGAGGTTCGTGACGTATTCCGTCATCCTAAGTTCGGCGAAATCGCAGGCTGTATGGTGGTTGAGGGTATGGTTAAGCGTTCAGCTCCAATCCGTGTTCTTCGTGATAACACCGTTATCTTCGAGGGCGAGCTAGATTCACTACGCCGCTTCAAGGATGACGTATCAGAAGTTAAGCAGAATACCGAGTGCGGTATCTGTGTTAAGAACTACCAGGATGTCCGTGTAGGCGACCGCATCGAGTGCTTCGAGAAGGTTGAAATTGCACGTACTCTTGATTAAAGGAAATTATGCCAAGAAGTTACGGTAGAAATGAAAGAGTTGCAGCAGCTGTTATGCGTGAATTAGCTGACGTGCTGCGCAACGAGTTAAAAGATCCACGTGTTAAAAACGCAACTATCACTGAGGTAGACGTTTCACCTGATCTTAAAAATGCTCGTGTTTATATCTCTTTTCTGACAGATAACCAGGATGAGATCAAAGAGGCAATGAAGGGCTTAAAGAACGCTAAAGGCTTTTTAAGATCACAGGTTGCCGCAAGATTATCATTGCGTTACATGCCAGATTTGGATTTACGCTATGATTCATTACTGACAGAGAGTATGAAGCTTGATGCGTTAATCCAGAAGGGATTAAACAAAGACTAAATGTCTTTACGAAAGTAAGAGCAAAAGACCTGGTTGAGAAATTGACCAGGTCTTTTTACTGAGCACACAGAGTGCAATAAAAAAATCATCTCAAGTCATCTCAAATGAACGTACAGAGCTCTTTAATCTTTCGATTTTTCAAAAAAGCTATAATTATCAGCTTATCTTTTCACTTTATATCTCAACGTTTTGAAAAAGCTTTCTACAACATGTAAAATATAAAGAAATATACGAATTTCTAGGAGTTCCAAGTGCCAACTCAACTTGTTCAGCAAAAGCCTATTAAATCAGTAGTAATAGTCTCAAAAGTATACAAAAGACCAATGTCTTCAGTTATTCGTGAGATTGCCAAGAAACTGCAGGATCTTGGAGTAAAGGTTTATTTAGACGCTAATACTTCTGTAGGCTTTAATATTCCAGAAATCGAATCTATCACCCGTCGTCAGATGAGAGATCTTGATTTGATTATTGTTGTAGGTGGCGATGGCTCTTTATTAGGAGCTGCCAGAACTCTCGTGGATTTAAAGGTTCCTGTATTAGGTATCAACTCAGGTCATTTAGGCTTACTGACTGATGTAAGCCCATCAAATCTTGATGAAAACCTAAATAAAGTGGTTGAAGGTTATTACTCTCTAGAAGAGCGTACTATGATTGATGTACGCGTATCACGTGGCTCCTCAGATGGAGTAGGAGAGTTAATCGGTCAGTCACTTGCCACAAACGAAACTGTAATTCACTCAGGCACCATGGCACATATGATGGTGTTTAAGGTAAGCGTAGGCGACAGCTACATGTACACTCTGCGTGGTGATGGTATTATCGTAAATACCCCTACAGGCTCAACAGCCTACTCACTATCAGCTGGCGGTCCTATTATTGAGCCTCATCTTGATGTTCTAGCTCTTGTTCCTATGTTCCCTCAGTCACTGAACAGTTCGCCAATTATCATTCCAGGTAAATCAGAGGTACGCATTGATTTTGAGTGTCCTGATGATTTAGCAGAGTTGATTGCTATCAACTGTGACGGTCAGGTTACCATGAGAGCGGATACCAAGTGCTCGGTTCTGATTCGTCAGCACCATATTCCACTTACTCTGATCCATCCTCAAGGCTACGATTACTATAGTCTTTTACGTCAGAAACTATGCTGGGGACAGAGCCTGGTTTAGGAGATAACATGCTAGAACAGCTATTAGTAAAAGATTTTGCACTAAGCCATAAAAACATTTTAGATTTTCAAAGCGGCATGACCTGCATAACAGGTGAGACAGGTGCAGGTAAATCACTTACAGTTGACGCCCTATCATTGCTTTTAGGCGCAAGAGCTGATGCAAACATGGTCAGAAGCTCATGCGACAAGGCTGAGCTTTGTGCGACCTTTAATGTAAAGGACAATGGGAGAGTAAAAGAATTCTTAAAAGAGCATGATCTTGATACAGAGGATGGTACTTTAGTATTAAGAAGAGTAATTGCAAATGATGGCAAGACCAAAGCCTACATCAATGACATTCCATGCACTTTAGCTAATTTAAAAGAGCTTACCTCAAATCTTGTTGCAATCCATGGTCAGCATGCAAGCATAAAGTTAATTGACAAGAACAATCAGTTAAATCTAATCGATGCCTATGGCAGACTGACACCAAAGGTAGCTGAGCTTAACGCTTCCTTTGAAAAATACAACGCTAACAGAACTATTCTGCAGGAGCTTGCCGATGAGCAGATGGCAGGTGCTTCAAATTACAAGAATCTAAAGTATGAACTTGATTTATTAAATACCTTAGATCTGCATGAGGGTGATTACGAGCAGATAAGTAAAGACTATGATGCTCTGCAGCATCAGTCTCAGGCACAGGATGCAATTGCTTTAGCTCAGGGTGTTCTTGAAAATGATGAGCACAATATCATTGATATTATCAGCGCACGTATCACTGATTTAACACGTGTTGCCATCTATCAGAAAGAGAGCGTCAATCCTATTATCGATGATTTATCAAATGCGGCAACCTTACTTGATGCTGCAAGAGAAAAGTTAGATGCACTGACATTAAAGGCCAATCCTGCTTTAGTTGAAGAACTCTCAGACAAGCTTTCAAAATGTCATGAGCTTGCCCGTCGCTTTGAAACTCAGCCTAATGAGCTTTATAAAGAGAAGGATCGCCTAGAAAGATCACTTGAGCACTTTTTATCATTAAAAGAGCAGATTGCAAAGCTTACAGCTTTAGTAAAACAGTACCGTGAAGACTATGAGACTAAGGCAAAGGCTCTTTCTGAGCTTAGAAGACAGGCTGCTATTAAGATGTCATCAGAGGTAACAGCGAATATTAAGACGCTGGCAATGCCAGACGGTATCTTCAAAGTGCAGTTAACCTATGATGAGGAGTGCCGTCCCCGCAGAAACGGCAGAGATAACGCTTTATTCTTGTTTACAGCAAATATTGGTGAAGAGCCAAAAGAATTAGGTGCTGTAGCCTCAGGTGGTGAGTTATCCCGTCTTGCTCTTACTATTGAGGTTTTAACCTCTTTTGCAAACTCTACAGAAACTCTTATTTTTGATGAGGTGGATACCGGTATTTCAGGTCGCACTGCATCTGCTGTAGGAATGCTGCTGCAGAAACTTGGTAAAGACGTACAGGTAATTACCGTTACTCATTTACCACAGGTTGCAGCATGTGCAAATCATCAGTTTTTAGTAACTAAAGAGCAGCAGGATAGTTTTGCTCTTTCACATGTATCCCTATTAGACGAAGCTGGCCGTATTGAGGAGCTTTCCCGCATGATGGGGGGTAATGTGGTAACCGAAGCTACAAAAGAAAGTGCTAGAGCCTTATTAAAAGAAAGTGGTAACTAGCATTGTCAAATAAAGTATATTTAAAAAACGGCTTACCTCTTATGGTTAGATGGGCTGAGCTAAAAGATGCCCATTTAATCGCTTCATTAGAGCTTCGCTCTGCTGAATATGAGAACAGAGCTCAACCTTTTAACTTAACAGAAAGTCAGTTTACCTCTCTGTGGATGGACAGATTAAAGAGCGATGAGTTTAAAACCATGATCGCCTATGGTGCAAAATATGTTTATGGTTTTTTAACATTTAAAAAAGACATACGATTAGGTAAAGTATTAGCTCTATATGTTGACCCTCCATTTATGCGATTAGGAGTTGGCAAAGTCCTTTTAGAAACAGCATTTGAAATGGTAAAGCTAAAAGGCGGCCGCTTTATTGAGGTGGATGTAGAGAAGCTCAATAATGGCGCAATAACCTTTTATGAGTCGTTACTTTTTAAGAAAGTAAGTGTAAAATTAGATCACTTAATTGTGATGAGAAAGGAGATTTAGAATGCTTAAGGTTGGTATTGTTGGTATTGGCGGAAGAATGGGCCATGCTCTTTGGGAATGCTGTCTAGGTTTAGACGGTGCTAAAGTTGTATGTGGCATCGATAAGAGTACTGATACCTTACCATCAGGCTGCAATGTTGAAGTTGTAGACACTCCAAGCAAGCTATCCCAGGCTCCTGATGTATTCATTGATTTCTCACGTCCTGACTGTTCATTTGGTATCTTAGAGTACGCAGCAAAGAACAACTGTAAAGTTATCTTAGGTACAACCGGTTTTGATTATGATCAGAAGGACAAGATCAAGGAATACTCAAAGAAGATCCCTATCGTATTTGCAGCTAACTTCTCAGTTGGTGTGAATATTCTGTGCAATCTTGTGAAGAAAGCTTCAAAGATCATGGCCGATGCTGATATCGAAATTGTAGAAGCTCATCACCGCTATAAGGTTGATGCTCCATCAGGAACTGCACTAGCAATCGGTGAGGCCGCAGCTGAAGGCCGTAACGTAAATTTAAAAGATGTTATGGTATCAGGCCGTGATGGTATCACCGGTGAGCGTATTTATGGTTCAATCGGCTTCTCTTCAATTCGCGGTGGCGATATTGTTGGTGAGCACACAGCTATGTTCTGCTCAGAAGGTGAGAGACTTGAGTTATCTCATATTGCAACATCACGTCAGAACTTTGCTCGTGGTGCATTTAGAGCAGCTTTATGGTTAGAGGATAAAAAGCCTGGTTTATACGACATGACTGAAGTTTTAGGCTTAGGTAAAGACTAATTCTTCAATTACTGTCAGAGCCTCAGAGTCAAATTTGGGGCTTTTTGTTTTTTATAAGTGTGGACTAAGTTTATATTTATATACTGAAACTGATGAAAGACATTTCTTTTATCAGACGGTTAGATAATAAATGAAATCCCTAATAAGCATAAAAAGACTCCAGCTGTGAAAAACGGCAGGAGTCTTTAATTTATTCTGACTGCTTTTTTACGTTACATCAGTGATGCACTCATACCTCCATCAACAGGAATTACAGCGCCTGTAACGTAGTCAGAATCATCACTAGCCAGGAAAAGAGCAACTTTAGCGACATCCTCTGGTTTACCCCATCTACACAAAGGAGCGCGAGCTAAAAGCTTCTGATTTAGCGTGTTGTCATTTCTTAGGCTTTTTGTCATGTCAGTGCTTATGTAGCCTGGTGCGATAGCATTAACATTAACGTTATAATGAGCCCATTCCACGGCAAGCTGCTTTGAGAGCATAATGACACCGCTTTTTGAGGTGCAGTATGCTGTAAGACCAGGACTTGCCATACTTCCAAGAATTGAGGCTATATTTATAATCTTGCCGCCACCTTTTGCCTTCATGCCTTCAAGGGCACTCTGGCAGATACTGAATACTGAGTTTAAATTGGTGTTTAAAACATTCTTCCAGTCCTGATAGGTAAGATCTTCTGCGGCAACAGCAGGAGCAATACCTGCTGCGTTTACCACAATATCAAGAGATTTCTCTTCAGCTTTTATCTTTGAGAACAGCTCTCCTACACTGGTATTTGAGGTAATATTAGTTGGTATTACTTTTGTCTTTGTGCCTGATGGATCGATTTCTTTTGCGGTCACTGATAATTTTTCAGCATCTCTTGCTGCAAGATAGACAAAAGCTCCATTTTCACAAAGTATCTTTGCAATAGCTTTACCAATGCCACGACTTGCGCCTGTAACAAGTGCAATTTTATTATCTAATTTCATACAGACTCCGTTTGTTATCAATTTCTATCTATATATTAAAAGTGTAGGTCATAAGCCATTGTTATCTAGTCAATTTATTCAACTGACTTAACACTTTTGAGAAAACTTTAAGTAAAAAAAGGCTTTTGAAAAAATCAAAAGCCTTCTGATGATAGGTAATTTTTTATAAGGTCATCTAAGACAGGGTAAGACCGATTACGCAGGCTACGATTAAACCAATAAGACCTGGTGCCATGAAAGAGTGGTTAAAGTAGTACTTGCCAATCTTGTGGTACCTGAGAAATCGAAGTTTACAGTTGCAATATCTGATGGATAGTTTGGAATAAAGAAGTAGGCATAGGTATCTGGCATTAAACCGATAAAAACAGGACCGGAAGACCAATTGCCACAGCTACAGGTAGCAGAATTTTTGCTGAATGTTAGTAAATTAAATTATAATTTGTGGAGTAAATAAATATTAGAATGCTGTTTCTATCTGAAATTTAAAGCAAATTTCACAAAAATAAAAATTTACTTATGCGAAATCGAGCTGAATAAATAAAAAAAGGTCGCTGCAAACTGAGCGACCATGAAAAGAAAAATACGAGGAAACAAAAAAATGAATACTTTGAAACTCTTATTGTAGTTTGATTTTGACATCCTCAAAGTGGTCAACGAACTTTACTTTAAAGTCTTCAAAATGATCTACAAACTGCCACTTGCCACATGAGTTAGGAAAGTGGTCAACTCTTTTAACTTTGATATCTTCAAAGTGATCTACAACTTTGACTTTGATATCTTCAAAATGATCAACAATCTTTACCTTGCCATATAAAGGAATACCATTGAAGGTACAGTTCTCAACCTTACTTTTGGCATAGGCGCTAGAGCCTAGTGCAAATGATGAAACTAAAAGCAGTGTACTTATTTTTAAAAATAATTTTTTCATAGCACCTTCTTTATGTCTGTTTAATGTGTCTTAATTATAAATATCATTCTAATAAATTTTTAAAAAATAAATAGCCTTGTATAAAATTTATATGATTATTTGTATCAGCTAGAGTAAAAGATTATATGAAAAGCTTTGGATTTTTTGAAATCCAGGATTAGTGTTAACAATCAGGAATAATAAGATGAGAGCGCGGATAAAATAAAAGCCTTGAGTATAACCCCAAGGCTTATATCTAACTTTAGGAGTAAATTCTTATTAGATTACGCCCTGAGCGATCATAGTATCAGCAACCTTACGGAAGCCAGCGATGTTAGCACCTAGAACTAGGTTACCCTCAACACCAAACTCACGAGCAGTGTTTGCTACGTTGTTGTATAGGTTGGTCATGATGGTGTGTAACTTGCTGTCAACTTCTTCGAAAGTCCAAGCTGTCATACCAGCGTTCTGCTCCATCTCTAACTGAGAAGTAGCAACACCACCAGCATTAGCTGCCTTTGCAGGACCGTAAGCAATCTTAGCGTCTAGGAACTGCTTGATAGCGCCTAGAGTTGAAGGCATGTTAGCACCTTCTACTACAACCTTACAGCCGTTTGCTAATAGAGTCTTAGCATCTAAGTCATTTAACTCGTTCTGAGTTGCACATGGGAATGCGCAATCTACTTTGTAAGTCCAAACCTGGTGCTGACCTGCTGGGTAGTTCTCAACAGGAGTGTACTGTGCAGTCTTTACTAACTCTGCATAACGAGTTAGACGAGCACGCTCAACTTCCTTAACCTGCTTTAGAACTGATACATCGATACCGTTTGGATCGTAGATGGTACCAGTTGAATCAGAAACAGTAACTGGAGTTGCACCTAACTGCTGTAACTTCTGGCAGCAGTAGATAGCTACGTTACCTGAACCTGAAACTGCACAAACCTTGCCCTTTAGGGAATCGCCTTGATCCTTTAACATTGCGTCTGTGAAGTAAACGGTACCGTAACCTGTAGCCTCAGTACGGGCTAGAGAACCACCGTAGTTTATACCCTTACCGGTTAGAATACCTTCGTAACGGGTTGTTAAGCGCTTGTAAGCACCGTACATGTAACCAATCTCACGACCGCCAGTACCGATATCACCAGCAGGAACGTCGATGGTAGCACCGATATAACGGTGTAACTGAATCATGAAAGCCTGGCAGAAACGCATGATTTCGTTGTCTGACTTGCCCTTAGGATCGAAGTCTGAACCACCCTTAGCACCACCGATAGGAGTACCTGTTAGAGAGTTCTTTAAGATCTGCTCTAAACCTAAGAACTTTAATACGCCCTCGTTAACTGTTGGGTGTAGACGGATACCACCCTTGTAAGGACCGATAGCTGAGTTGAATTGTACGCGGTAGCCCTTGTTTACCTGAACTTCCCCCTTATCATCAACCCACTCAACTCGGAAAGAGATAGTTCTCTCTGGCTCAAACATACGTTCTAGGATCTTGTACTGCTCGTATTTTGGTTCTTTTTCAACTACAGGTTGTAAAGTAATTAAAATTTCTTCTGCAGCCTGAAGGAACTCTGGCTGGTATGGATATTTTGCTTTTAAAGAATCTAATACTCTTTGGGTATATGACATTTGAATGTCTCCTTTTTACCTGTGGATAATAGTAATTTTTAATTTTCAAATAATTTACAATTCTTAATTACTCGTTGCAATAAAAAAATTGTATATCCCTTATTTGGTGCAAATGGTGTGTTATCACAGTGCACATAGTTGGTAGAAAAGAAATTTTATTAATTAATATGCTTATAAATCATTATATTATGCTTGATAAAATCTCTGAAATTATATGAAGTAAAATACCTTTCAATAGTTCATGTATTATATATTAACCTTTAGCAAAATAAAATAAAATAAAATCAAATAGTTAACTTGAGTTTTAGAATTTGGAAATGAGATGTTGAATTTTGATTTTGCACTAAATTTTTCAGTGCAGTTAAATAATACTTAATAAACTAAAGAAAAGTTAAATTATGTGAAGGGATTTTGTAAAAAGGCCTTCTGCAAGGGATGCAGAAGGCAACTACTAACAGGCAAATTTATTAGGTAAATTATTCTCCCATCAGGAAGTTATTTACGCTCTCGGCACACTGACGGCCTTCAGCAATCGCCTACACTACAAGAGACTGACCTTTTCTACCGTCACCTGTTGCAAATACCTTTGCATTAGATGCCTGGTAAGCGTTAGATCCTGTAATATCAGCTTTGATGTTGCCAAGCTTATCTGTTTCTAAGCCAAACTCTTTAATAAGAGCGCTTGATGGGTGTGAGTAACCTGACATGGTTAATAACTCAAATACGTTATCAAAAGAGGCTGAGTCTGACTAGCACTAGAAAATTAAAGGCCATAGTTTTTCAAGATCTTTACTGAATACAGGTGAAGAAATCTTCTTCTCACGTGCCTTAATCCAGTTGAAGTTACCGCGTAGGGTGTTGATTTCACCGTTGTGGGCAATCATTCTGAATGGGTGGGCAAGTGACCACTGAGGGAATGTATTTGTTGAAATACGCTGGTGGATTAGAGCGATGGCACTAACGCAAAGTGAATCTTTAAGATCTTTGAAATATTCGCCAACCTGGTTTGCAAGTAACTGACCTTTATAAAAGATAGTACGTGCAGAGAAGGATGAGATATAGAATTCTTTACAGTGTTTTAGTTTTAGATTAGAAGTTGCAATAGAGCAGGTCTTTCTAATGATATATAGCTTTCTTTCTAAAGCATCTGTAACTAGCACATCAGGTGAATGATCAACGAAAATCTTTCTGATAACTGGCTCTTTTTCATGAACAACAGGAGACATTGGGATGTTCTCATTTAGAGGAACATCACGCCATCCTAGGATGATTTGTCCTTCTGCAGCAATAGCTCTTTTGATCTCTTCATGACAGGCGTGTCTTGAAGCTTCCTCACGAGGTAGGAAAACCATACCAACACCATATTCACCTCTGGTGGAAGTTTTACACCCTGATTCATCATGTCGTCACGGAAGATCTGATTTTGGATCTGAATTAGAATACCTGCACCGTCACCATGTAATGGATCGGCTCCTACAGCGCCACGGTGAGTTAAGTTCTTTAATACCTCAAGACCTTGATTTACGATGCTGTGGCTTTTGTGACCTTTGATGTGAGCGATGAAAACAACGCCGAATGCGTCATGTTCAGACTCACTTCTGTATAAGCCAGAATTAGTCATTTATATTCACCTTTTCAAGTGGTATAGATACAAAAAGGGCCCTAAATAGGGCCCTTGTGATAATTAAACCATTGTTTTATATGGTTTTTACCTTAATATATTATTATAAGCTATAGTAAAGTTCGAACTCAGCTGGATGTGGAGTAGAACGTACTCTTGTATCTTCAGCTGCCTTTAGTTCGATGTAAGCGTTAATCATATCCTCTGAGAATACGCCGCCTGCATTTAGGTAATCATGGTCAGCAGCTAAAGCCTTTAGAGCCTCATCTAATGAACCACAAACCTGTGGAATGTTTGCAGCTTCCTCTGGAGGTAGATCGTATAGGTTCTTATCCATTGCATCACCTGGGTCAATCTTGTTTAAGATACCATCTAGACCTGCCATTAACATTGCAGCGAATGCTAAGTATGGGTTAGCTGTACAATCTGGGAAGCGAACCTCAATGTGTGCAGTCTTAGGATTTAAAGCGTATGGAATACGGATTGAAGCTGAACGGTTAGCAGCTGAGTAAGCTAGCATTAGAGGAGCCTCAAAGCCAGGAACTAGTCTCTTGTATGAGTTAGTTGATGGGTTGGTGAAAGCATTTAATGACTTAGCGTGCTTGATGATACCACCGATGTACCATAGAGCTTCCTGTGATAGACCGCCGTATAGGTTACCTGCGAAGATGTTCTTGCCGTCTTTACCGATTGACTGGTGGCAGTGCATACCTGAACCGTTGTCTCCGTAGATTGGCTTTGGCATGAAGGTAGCTGTCTTACCGTACTGGTTAGCTACATTCTGAACAACATACTTGTAAATCTGTATTTCGTCAGCTTTCTTAGTTAGAGAGTTGAACTCGGTAGCAATCTCATTCTGACCTGCAGTTGCAACTTCGTGGTGGTGAGCTTCGATTACAAGACCCATATCCTGCATTACTTTACACATTGCAGAACGGATATCCTGTGAAGAATCTACTGGAGGAACTGGGAAGTAACCGCCCTTAACTGCTGGACGATGGCCCTTGTTACCGCCCTCGTACTCAGTTGCTGAGTTCCAAGCAGCTTCGATATCGTCGATAGCTACGAATGAACCTGAAATATCTGACTTGAAGCGAACGTCGTCGAATAAGAAGAACTCTGGCTCAGGACCGAAGAATGAAGTATCACCGATACCGGTTGACTTTAAGTACTCTTCAGCACGCTTTGCAACTGAACGTGGGTCGCGGTCGTAACCGGTTAGAGTTACAGGCTCTAAAATATCGCAACGAACGATGATGGTTGGGTCAGCGTAGAATGGGTCTAACTGAACAGTGTCGATATCAGGCATTAAAATCATATCTGACTTATCAATACCACGCCAGCCAGCAATTGAAGAACCATCGAACATCGTACCCTGCTCGAAGAATTTCTCATCGATGCAAGAAATAGGTAGAGTAATGTGCTGCTCTTTACCCTTAGTATCTGTAAATCTTAAGTCAGCAAAAACAACATCGTTATCTTTGATGAGCTTACTTACTGAAGTGAAATCCATTTAGGTGCTCCTAATTTTCAAATGAATGAGTACTTCGTACCCGAGTTTTATTAACTGAGTAAATTGTCGTGGTTATAGCGCATTAAGTCAAAGAAAATTTTTTGTAGCACTAAAACATCACATATTATTTTACTATATGTTTTTATTTGGTGCGATGACTATTAAAATCCTACAAATCAAAGAGATAGTGATATTTAAGACTCTTACTGAGTAATTTATGAATTTTTATTTGTTTAAAATACTACTTTTTGATGAAATAACGTATTGATAAATTAAAGTAAATTACAATTAGTTTGAAATAATGCAAAAAGATGTATTGCACTCTTTTGGAGCTGACTTTTTACATAAAGTAGCTCATTGTTACGTAAAAGTGATCTTTGGATAGTTATTTTTTAGGGCAAAAAAAAATTGTGGCGATAACTTTTTAGGCAGGAGAGAAGAGTTTTTCTGCATCAAAACTGCAAAATAAAAGAACATGAGCAAAAACTCATGTTCTATTTAGTACTGATCATATAGTTATCAGTTAGATAATCTGTTTACGTCAAGTGAGTAAACCTCTTCATTGATAAAGAAGTCTCCCATATCAAGACCAGTATCTCTTACCTTTACCATACCGCGCTTGGTGTAGAAGGCAAGTCCAGGATTGTGTTTGTTGATTAAAAGCTCAATGGTGCATGGACCATCTTGAATTTTAGCTACATAATCAATTAGCTGATTGAATAATGCAGTTCCCACGCCTTTACCCTGTACCTTTGGCTCAACATAGATCTTCTGCATTAGATATAAGTCAGGGCCGTGCTTTATCACAGATACAACACCCACATCCACACCATCGTAGTTTGCAATGAAGTATTCTTTACCAGCATCTAGTGCATCCTGCAGTGCCTGTTGTGAGTAAAAGGTATCTAACATGTAATCAATCTGGGAAGTATTTAATACTCCCTTAAAAGAGTTAGGTATTAGACTTAATGCAAGATCTTTAATAGTTTCAATATCACTATAATCTGCTTTTCTAATTTTTATCATTTTCAACTCCCTAGAAATCAAAGCCTAATTTCTTCTGTTTATCTAAAGTATAGGTTTCACTTTCTAGATTACAAAATAAGTTCGTGAGTTTTTATGCAAAAATGCTCACAAAATCATTTAATTGAGAGAAAACTGTTCAATAAATTAGAAAATTTGATGTAAAAATGTGCATTTTTTGAAATGTACAGATAAAAAAATCGCCCCGGAAGGAGCGATTTTTGCTTAAGCTTTCAAATACTGATTATTTGTTAGCTTCTTCAACCATCTTATGAAGTTCCTGTAATGAGTGCACTGAAGCGTACTCATCAGCATCGAATGCTTCAATTGATGCAAAGGCTGCATTTAAGGTTGTAGTGTATGCAATGTTGTAGCGTAAGCAGCTGCGACGTAGTGAACGTGAATCCTCAACAGACTGACGACCTTCAGTGGTGTTGATTACCCAGCTGTATCTGCCTGACTTAATAAAGTCTAATAGGTTTGGACGACCTTCATAAACCTTATTAACCTGTACACACTCAAGACCTGCTGCCTTAAGAACATTGCAGGTGCCTCTAGTTCCTTCTAACTTGAAGCCTGCATCAGCAAGTAGCTTACCTAGTCTTGGTAATCTGTCCTGATCTGACTTCTTGATTGATAGAAGAATTGTTCCTTCTCTCTGAATTGGAGACTTAGCTGCTAACAGAGCTTTTGCATAAGCCTCTGGGAAGGTGGTTGCAGTACCCATGGTCTCACCAGTTGATCTCATTTCTGGTCCTAATAGAGGATCAGAACCTGGGAACTTAGCAAATGGTAGAACTACTTCCTTAACAGAGTAGTATGGAGGAATTACCTCGTTGGTAATACCCTGCTCAGCTAAGGTCTTGCCAGTCATAACTCTTGCAGCGATCTTAGCTAGTGCAAGACCTGTTGCCTTAGATACGAATGGAATTGTACGTGCAGCACGTGGGTTTACCTCGATTAGGTAAATCTTATCCTCACGGATAGCAAGCTGAATGTTCATTAAGCCCTTAACGTTAAGTGCTAAAGCCAGTTCCTTAGAGATCTTGGTTAAGCGCTCAATCATGTCTTTAGTTAAGTGGTATGGAGGTAATACACAGCTTGCGTCACCTGAGTGAACACCACACTCTTCGATGTGCTCCATGATGCCGCCGATAACAACGTCTTTACCGTCTGCAACAGCGTCAACGTCGATTTCGGTTGCATGATCTAGGAACTTATCTAAAAGAACTGGAGACTTGTTTGAAACCTTAACAGCTTCAGCAAAGTAATGTCTTAAATCTTCTTCACCGTAAACAACTTCCATTGCACGACCACCTAAAACATATGATGGACGAACAACTAGAGGGTAACCAATCTCTTCAGCTACGCTTACAGCCTGGCTTAGAGATGTAGCAGTACCGTTCTTAGGTTGTAGAAGCTGTAACTTGTTAACAACTTCCTGGAATAGCTTACGATCTTCTGCTCTGTCGATGTCACCAGGTGAGGTACCGATGATAGGTACACCTTCCTGCTCAAGTTTCTTTGCAAGTTTTAATGGGGTCTGACCACCAAACTGAACGATAACGCCAACTGGCTTCTCGATTCTTGCAATTTCAAGAACATCTTCAAGAGTAACAGGCTCAAAGTATAGTCTGTCTGAAATATCATAGTCGGTTGATACAGTCTCAGGGTTGCAGTTAACCATGATTGACTCGTAACCGTCTTCACGTAATGCCATAGATGCATGTACGCAGCAGTAATCGAATTCGATACCCTGACCGATTCTGTTAGGTCCGCCACCTAGAACGATAACCTTCTTCTTATCGGTAGGACGTGCCTCGCACTCCTGCTCGTAGGTTGAGTACATATAAGCTGTTGATGTAGCAAACTCAGCTGCACAGGTATCAACACGCTTGTAGGTAGGGTAAACCTCGAATAACCAGCGACGAGCACGTACCTCATCTTCTGTAGTCTTTAGAAGAGAAGCAAGACGTGCATCTGAGAAGCCTCGTGACTTCAAGTCGCGCATTTCATCAGCATCGATTGACTTTAAGGTTCTGTCTGATAGTGACTGTTCGATATCAATGATTTCCTTAATCTGGAACAGGAACCATGGATCAATTTTGGTGTAGCTGAATACTTCTTCTACAGTCATGCCAAGACGGAATGCATCACCTAAGTACCAGATTCTGTGTGCGCCGGCATTTTCTAGCTCGTGTAATAACTTCTTGCGAGCCTCAGGGTGCTCCTTGTCAACACGTGGGTCAAAGCCTAGCTTGCCGGTCTCAAGACCGCGTAGAGCTTTCTGTAATGACTCTTCGAAGGTGCGACCGATAGCCATAACTTCACCTACAGACTTCATCTGAGTGGTTAGTCTGTTGTTTGAATTAGGGAACTTCTCAAAGTTGAAGCGTGGGATCTTGGTTACAACGTAGTCAAGACTTGGCTCGAATGAAGCTGGAGTCTTGTCGCCTGTAATATCGTTGCCTAACTCGTCTAAGGTATAACCTACAGCAAGCTTAGCTGCAATCTTAGCGATAGGGAAACCAGTTGCCTTTGAAGCAAGAGCTGATGAACGTGATACACGTGGGTTCATCTCGATAATAACCATACGGCCGTTATCTGGGTTGATACCAAACTGTACGTTAGAACCACCTGTCTCAACACCAATCTCACGTAGAACTGCCATAGCAGCATCACGCATGATCTGGTATTCTTTATCGGTTAGGGTCTGTGCTGGAGCTACAGTGATTGAGTCACCAGTGTGAATACCCATAGGATCAAGGTTTTCGATTGAACATACGATAATGCAGTTGTCAGCATGGTCGCGAACAACCTCCATCTCGTACTCTTTCCAGCCGATTAAAGACTCATCGATAAGTAACTCGTGGGTTGGAGATAACTCTAAGCCCTTGTTACAGATCTCGGTAAACTCTTCTGGGTTATAAGCAATACCACCACCGGTACCACCCATTGTGAATGATGGTCTGATAATACATGGGAAACCAACCTGTTTTTGAACTTCCCATGCTTCGTCCATGCTGTGTGCAATGCCTGAACGTGGACACTCAAGACCAATCTTCTTCATTGCCTTGTCAAAGCGTTCACGATTTTCTGCTTTGTCAATTGCATCTGCTTTAGCACCGATCATTTCAACGTTGTACTTAGCTAGTACTCCGTGTTTCTCTAAATCAAGTGCGCAGTTTAAAGCGGTCTGACCACCCATGGTTGGAAGTACTACATCAGGACGCTCTTTAGCGATGATGTTTTCTACAACCTTCCAGTGGATTGGCTCAATGTAGGTTACATCTGCAACATCAGGATCAGTCATGATGGTTGCAGGGTTTGAGTTAACTAGGATTACCTCGTAGCCTTCTTCACGAAGAGCTCTACAAGCCTGGGTACCAGAGTAGTCAAACTCACATGCCTGACCAATAACAATAGGACCTGCACCTAGAATCAATATTTTTTTAATGTCTGTACGCTTTGGCATTTGTGATTAGTCCTTCTGACGATATGTACGCATTAGTTCAACAAAGTGCTTGAATAAAGCCATTGGGTCATGAGAACCTGGGCTTGCTTCAGGGTGACCCTGGAAGCTGAATGCTGGAACATCAGTGCGTTCAACGCCTTGTAAAGTGCCGTCAAACAGTGATTTGTGGGTAGCCTTTAAGTTAGCTGGAAGAGTTGCCTCATCTACGCAGAAACCGTGGTTCTGTGAAGTGATGTATACAACACCTGTTGCTAAATCACGAACAGGGTGGTTTGCACCATGGTGACCACATTTCATCTTCATGGTCTTAGCACCTGAAGCTAAACTTAGTAACTGATGGCCTAAGCAGATACCAAATAGAGGTATTTTTTTCTCGATAAACTCTTTGATAGCTTCCTGAGCATAGGTACATGGCTCAGGATCGCCAGGACCGTTTGATAGGAAGATACCATCAGGATTCATTTTGATAACTTCACTTGCATGGGTCATTGCAGGAACAACAGTTACCTTGCAGCCAATTGAGGTTAAGATTCTTAGGATGTTGTGCTTGATACCGAAATCATAAGCTACAACGTTAAATTCTGTTCTGCTCTTGTTTACGTAGCCCTGGCCTAATTCCCAGGTGCCATCGGTCCAAGTGTAGATATCTTTTGTTGATACTACCTTAGCAAGATCCATACCCTTTAAACCAGGGAACTGACGGGCAAGTTCAACTGCCTTTTCTTCGGTCATTTCCGGATCGGTTGATAAGCAGGCGTTCTGAGCACCCTTCTCACGAAGAATTCTAGTTAGCATACGAGTATCAATACCGTAGATGCCTGGCTTGTTATATTTCTGAAGGAAATCGCTTAATGATGCGGTGCTTCTGAAATTTGAAGGAACCAATGATAAATCACGAATTACTAAACCCATTGCAAAAACGTCTACTGATTCAACGTCTTCTTCGTTAGTACCGTAATTACCAATATGAGGATAAGTTAATGTAACGATTTGGCTAGCGTATGAAGGATCGGTTAGTATTTCCTGATAACCGGTCATAGATGTGTTGAAAACGACTTCACCAACGGTTGTTGCCTTAGCACCAAAAGCCTTGCCCTTGAATACTGTACCGTCAGCAAGAGCCAAAATTGCGGATGCGACCACAAAGACCCCCAAGAATTATATTGAGTATACCAAGTGACGCAGATCAATGGCTCAAAAAGAATATTTTTTGATTTAGTGATCTTAGTCTGTAATATTTTATACGAATCTTGTATTTTTTCAAGAAAAAATTGTTAAAGAGCACTCTGTTCAAAAAACTTTTAACATTTGCCTTCGTAATCAATTTCTATCAGCAATTATTAGTATCTTCCACCTTACATAGCTAAGTCTATTCTACTTGTGTGGTGATACTTTATTTATACAAGCAAAATATATAGTTCAAGTATCATTATTATGGTGCACATATATGTTGTTGCAGTGAATTTTAATGCGCTTAGGTGCATTGGATTGAGTTTTTTCTAAAATCAGACTTATGTTTTAATTATAAAGTAAAAAAAAATATGATAAAAACGCTCGTTAATCTAAATAAATAGCAAAAAATCCCTGTCTATTAAGTATAATGTTCAATTAAGTGTAAGAATGAACATATAATCCTAACTAAAAAGAAGTTTTTGAATTTTAAACATGTACAGACTAAGGGAAGCGACAGATTGCTTTGACAAATTTTTCAATAAAATTTGCACAGCTCTATTTCTAGCAGGTGTCTGTACTCTTGTAGCCTGTTCAAGCGACAACAAACCATTAAAAGTTAAAAATGTGGTTGAAGATCCGGTTTCTATTCAGGTAGATGGCATTGATAAAACTGAAGTATTAGATAATGTTAATGCCTATCTTGAATCCCTCCCTTTAATTTCCAAAAAGCGTGCTCGTTTATATGATCGTGAAATTAAAGAGAATATCACCAAAGCTGTTCATACTTTTGGTTATTACCATCCTCAGATTGAAATTACCTATCCAAAGATAAAGAATAAGGATGATAAAAAGCTTCTTGCAAAAATCGACCTTGGAAAGCCTCTTTTTATACGTAAGGCTAATGTATATGTTGTAGGTGAGGGTGCCTACTATAAATCATTTTCAGAGATTGTAAAAAAATCAGGTATCGGATCTTATCATTTACTAGATCACGGCAATTACAAGCAGCTAAAAGATGATCTTTTAAACAGAGCCATTGAGCTTGGTTTTTTTGATGCGAAATTCCTGATTGCAAGAATTCTAGTTTATAAAGAGCAGAATGTAGCTGACATCGAGCTGATGCTTGATACCGGTAACCGTTATAAATTCGGTCAGATGGTTACAGATGCTGATACAAAAGTTTTATTAAAGCCATCTAAGTCTTTAGTTAATTTTCATGAGGATCAGAATTTCTCATCAAAGGTTATAACTAACTTTTCAAATTCACTTTCACAGACTAATTACTACCGTTCTGTCGATGTTCACCCATTAGTAGAGGAGCGTAAGGATGGAAAGGTTCCAGTTAAAGTCGAACTTACTAGAAAGAGCAAGAATCAGTTTAGAGTCGGTTTAGGTTATTCAACCGATGAAGAGGTTCGCGGTATTCTAGCCTGGGATAAACCTTTGGTAAGCAGCAAGGGACATTCATTTAGTTCCTACTTTAGAGTATCTAAAGTAAAGCAGGATGCTCAGGCTGTTTATAAGATCCCTCACAAGAATCCAATCTCTGATTACTATTTTATCCGTGCAGCTCAAACTCATACTGACTTTAATGACACTTTATCTGATTTGTCACACCTGTCATTGCACTATGTAGACAGCATGACCTCAACATGGCGTAAGGATTATTATCTTGCGCTAGAGTATGAAGACTTTACTCAGGGTAGTGAAAAGGGAAGAACAACCAATCTAATGCCAGGCATTAAAATATCAAAGCGTACCACCACAGGAGGCTTTGACCCAAGAGCAGGCTATAGCGTAAGTTTTGATAACAAGGTAAGTTTTGCTCCTGTATCTGATTTGACTTTCTGGCAGACAGAATTTGTTTTCAGCGGAATCTATGCTCCTACTACAGACTCAAGGATCCTGTATAAGTTATATCAGGGTGCAGTAATCGGTTCAGATTCCATGAAAGCACCACCTTCACTTAGATATTTTGCAGGTGGCGATAAGAGTTTACGTGGTTTTAGCTATAAGTCTCAATCTCCAAGAATTGACGGTTACCTAAGAGGTGGTAGATTCCTTACTGCTACAACTATTGAATATAATTTCCCACTTGGAATTTCAGATTCCCGTGGTGCGATGTTTTTTGATTCGGCAATTTGTACGGATAATTACAGAGAAGATCATTCTGTATTGTATGGACCTGGTATTGGTTACAGATACTTATCAAAGTATGGTGTCTTTAAAGCTGATATTGCCTATGGTATTGATAATAAAAGAGACCAGAGTCAATTCAAACTGCATCTGACCTTTGGTCCTGAGTTCTAATTATGCAAAAAAGTGTAAAGAGTTTTATTAAGTACGGCCTTTTACTTGGCATTATATTTATAAGTGCTCTGACAGGCTGTTTATACTATCTTCTGGCAACAACAGGTGGTGCAAAATACGTAGTTGATAAGGTTAATGCAAATTTATCAGATGTTATAAAAATCTCAGCTGATATTAAAGAAGGCTCTATTGCCACAGGCTTTAAATTTGATACTCCATTAAAAGTAGAGCTCGTAGATGTTGTAACCATACGCGCAGATAAACTCAATGTGCACTACAACATTATGGACTGCCTGTCTAAAAACGCACTTGTCTTTGATACTTTTACAGCTGACAAAGTTGAAGTAGAGCTTTTAGATACCCCATCAGATGAAAATGAATCTGCTCAGGAGGAGACATCATCTGATGATACTCCATTCAGACTAGACTTTATCACCCATATTTTTATCCCTAATCTTGATGTAAAGGATTTTGTCTATCTATCATCAATTGTTGATGTAAGAGTTCCAAAGGCTCAAATGGCTTTAGAGGCATTTGATGACAACGCCTTTATCACCTCAGGAAAAGCTGAGGGTGTGCTTGTACATTTAAAGTATGAATCTACAGAGTCAGAGCCAAATAATCTTCCAAAAATCCTGACCTTTGATAATGGCAACGGCGCAATTGAAAAAATCACTGACATTGAACTGCCTCTTAATGCCTATATCAACAACCTTGATGTAAGCCATGCAAAATACTACATGGATGGCTTTTCAACAGGTTATTTTGACGCTCATATAAATGCCAACTGGCGCGGCACCTTACTGTCTGTTCCAAAGATAAATATAAGACATGCGCTAGGTGATGTCTCAGTTAGAGGCACCATGGACTTTATAGACTACTATAATCTTGATTTTGATGTGGCAGGTTATGGCGCTAAAACTCATGAGAACAAAAAGGAATATGAAGGTGGCCTGTATGATCTGAAAGGTATTATTAAGGTAAAAGGAAATCTTACTGACTTATCAATGGATGCAAATGTACTGCATCCTCAGAAGATTGATTTTGGTGTTCGTTTAAATTCATTATCAAATGAACTGCCAATGAATGTTTATTTAAAATCAAAAGAGATAATCTATCCTTTCCATGATTTAACCATCACGGAAAAAGAAAAGGCTCTAGTAAAAGAGTACCCTCAGCTTTCTGGCCTTTTCGATAGCTTAAACTCACTGCAGTCTAAGGTTAAATCAGAGATTGAGAAGGCTAAAGCAAAGAGCTCAAAAGAGCCAACTGACACTCTTAAAAGTAAAAACGCCAAGAGCACTACAAATGATGTTATAAAGGCAAGATTGAATAAAAACACCAAGCTTGTGTTTTCAGATACAGATTTTTCCTATAAGGGAGCCTTATTTGATGAGAGCAAGGTACTGTTCAAAACCAGAATTAACGGATATGGTTTTAAAGATCTGAATGTTAATGTAGATACAGATTTAGATACTGATAACGCACACTTTAATGATTTTTGCTTAAAGGGTAAATTAGGTAATAAGAACTTTGATGCAAAAGTAGATGGTGATTTTGAGTTTGCTGATAATTTAACCTTTGCAGGTAATGTGAATTTAAACGCTCAGGAGGCTCGTGATATACATCCAATGCTTGAAGGTCCTATTAAGCTTTCAAGTGACATTAACGTATCCTATGACAGTGCTGATGACAAACTTGCATTTGTGATCAATAAATTCAATGCCGATTTTTATTTAAATCAGAATGCCACCACCTTAAAGGTAAACTCTCTTGTAGGCGACACAAAAGACGGTTTTGATTTAGACCTCTTAGCTTTTGATCAGGCTCATACCAATAAGATAACTGTAAAAGGCAGCCTGTCTGAGACATCAAACCTAAATGGAATCATTGGTTTTAATGATATATCTTTACTTGAAAAGAGTGTGAAAGGCACTTTTGATGGTCGTATTACCGTAAAGAATAATATTAAGAATCCTCGTGTAAATGTGGTAGGCCGTTCAAACAGAATTACTGCAGGCGACTTTTCAATTTCAAAACTGCTTATCGATTCAAATGTTGATATCGAAAAGGAAACCTTTGCAAATTCCTTTATTACAGATTCTGTGCGTGTGGCAAAGGGCATCAAAGCCTACAGAAAATGCGCTTTAGATGTTTCAGGAACTGTAGCATCTCACAGACTTACATTATCATGCGGTGCGTCATCAGGAAGTTATGTAAGTGTTAAAGGTGAGTACGATAAAAACAAAAAGACATATGATGCTAATGTTTCAAACCTTATTATCGTAAGTAACGTTATTGATCCTATTTCTCTTTTAGAGCCTGTAAACATCCATTACAGCATTGATAAGAAACAGGGTAAGGTTTCAGATGTGATTTTATCTGATGGCAATGCCAATATCGTTATTAGTGACACCTCAATATTAGAAAACGGCATTAAGACAAGAGTTAATCTTGATAAACTGAAGCTTGTGGCAATTGAAAAGTATCTTCCTGATAACGTCAAGACAAGCGGTGAGCTTTCTGTACATTCTGATATTGAATACATAAATAATGTTCCGAATATTAAGGCAAAAGCAATCGCAACTCGTGGCAGAATTCTTGTATCAGACTGTTTTATTCCATATAAAACAATAAGTTTAGATACTACAATGAATGCAAAAAGCGCCAAACTTGATGCGAAAGTGGAGCTTTTCAGAGACAATGGCAATTTAAATGTAAATTTAAGAGTTTTAGAGCCATACTCTACAAGAAAGCTAGATGGTGATATTAAACTTGATAAGCTAAACTTAAATCTGTTTACAAGCGCATCAACAGCTCTAAATTCACTAGANGGTGAGGCAAATGTAGATGGTCATATCTCTGGCNCTCTAGAAAAACCTTTATTTAACGGCTTAATCAGTGTAAAGGGTAGTGCTCATCCTCGTCTGAATGTCGGTGTAATCAATGACTTTGATGTAAAGGTAAAGGCAAACGGTGCTACAGGTGATTTAGATGGAGTCTTCTCACTAAATGACGTTAAATCATATCTTCGTGGTACTTTAAACTGGCAAGATGGAGCTAAAGGCGCACTTACCTTTGACGCTGAAAAGCTTCCAGTATTCCTTTTAAGCTACGGCGAGGTTACTGCTAATGTTCATACTAAGGCAAAGCTTGATGATCATATAAGTGTTCAGGGTGATATTGAAATTCCTCAGGCTTTAATTAAGATAAGCAACCTTGAATCAGGTGCCATAGCTCCGTCTTCAGATGAAATCTTTGTTGATGACAATGCCAGTCTTCGTAACATTGTTGCAAAAAACAAAGAAAAAACTTTAAACAATGACATGGAGCTTGATGTTAACCTTAATTTAGGCGATAAGGTTAAAGTTGATGCCATGGGACTTAAGGCAGATGCTTTAGGCGGTATCAGAATCACCAAGGAAAGCACCTCCAACAAGATTGTAGCCAAAGGAAAGATTTATCTTGATGAGGGTAGAGCAGAACTTTATGGACATAAGTTCCTTGTAAACAGAGCAGATGCNATCTTCAAGAGCAGCATTGATAATCCTATGCTTGATGCTGAGGTGGTAATTGACCCTTCNGCTATTGAGGATAATGTTGTTGCAGGTGTTCGTGTAAAGGGNCCTGCTAAAAATCCGCAGATCACATTATTCTCAAAACCTGCCATGAGTCAGAACGAGATCTTATCTTATCTTCTCTATGGACATGGTCTTGAAAAGAATATGCAGTCATCAAACTCAGACAATTCAAGCGCTCAGCTTTTAATGTCACTAGGTTTAGGTACTACAACAGGTATTTTAAATTCTGTAGCCGGAATCTTTGGTATGCAGGGCGTGCAGATTGGCTCCTCAGGCAATGGCGATGATTCCCAGGTTGAGGTGCAGACTTATATTACCAACAGATTAAGATTATCATACGGTTATGGTGTCTTTAACTCAGTAAATGAATTTAAACTAAGATATGAACTTGTACGCAGATTGTATGTTGAGTTTGTCTCAGCCATTGATGAGTCTGTTGATTTAATTTATAGTTTTGAAATAGATTAAGAAAAAATAAAAACGGAAATAATAATTTGAAATACGTATATACACAGAATACTAAAGAAGCCCATGAAGCAGAAGATGCTGTATTAGAACTTGAATATAATGATCTGATCACCTGTTTTGATGAAGCACAATTTGAGTATTCTAGTGATGTTAAAGCCCGTTCTTTTGCTAACATGCAGTTACGTGCCCGTAACGCAGTTAAAGCACTAGTTCGCAATAGCTCTCAGAAGATTCTGCTGTTATGCGGCTCTTCTAATGTAGATACTATCGATATTGCCTGTCAGCTGTTAAAGGATATAGCTGATGTAACACCTACCATTGCCTATGCTCCAACCAAATTTGAGTGCTTTGGTGATGATAAGACTGAAGGTGTTTTCACATCTAAAGGCTACGTGGTAATGCCATGCACTCATCTTATGGATCATCCAAAGTGGCTTGGTATTACTGATGCCTGTCTTGCTCAGAACAAAGATTTAAAACTTATCTTATGCGGTGACGCATCAGAGTGTGCTGCTATCAATATGATGTGGCCAACACTTGATAACGTCCTAAGAGCAGATATTGTTATGGAGTTTCCTGTAAAGGGCGCTTTATCAACAATGGGCGCTTTAATCTCTAACTATGAGAAGAGACTTCCTGTAAAGCCTTTTACAAAGGATGCCATCTCACTTTTATGCTCATGGTCATGCCGTCAGAGCGGAGACAGACGCTGGCTTGGTTTACCTGAGGTAAAACTAAGAGGCTTAATTCAGGAGGCTAACCTATTTGCAAAAGGCGATAAGGTTACCTTATATGATGTTCTAAAAGCTATGGGAGCTGCTGACTTTAGAGTTAACTACCTTGCTGAATCAGGGCTTAGAAATCACCGTGACAATCAGATCTTTGTGGCTACAAAAGGCGAGGCCATAGGTCAGATTAACGGTTTATCAGTAATTGAAACTGCAGGTACCTCATATGAGTATGGTGAGCCTGTAAGAATTACCGCAACGCTAAGAGCAGGCGGTGAAGGTGATGTTATTGATATTGAAAGAAAAGCAGAGCTTGCAGGTCATATCCATGCTAAAGCCATGATGATCATCAACGGCTTTTTATCAAATGAGTTTGGTTCAGAGCAGCCACTTCCAATCTCAGCAAGTCTTGTATTTGAGCAGTCCTATTCTGAAATTGATGGTGACAGTGCTTCATTAACTGGCTTGTGTGCTGTTATATCAAGTCTTTCTGATTTACCTATTCGTCAGGATCTTGCAGTAACAGGTGCCGTTGATCAGTTTGGTGATGTTCAGCCCGTAGGCGGCGTTAACGAAAAGATTGAAGGTTTCTTTAAAATCTGCAGACTGCACGGACTTACAGGTACACAGGGGGTAATTATTCCTAGATCCTGTGTAAATCAGCTGGTTTTACGTCCTAGTGTCTTAAAGGCCATTAAAAACGGCAGATTCCATATTTACGCTGTTGACCATGTAACAGGAGCTGCTAAGGTTCTTTTAAAGACTCACTGGGGGGAGCCTGATGATAACACTTCTATCTGCGGTAAAATCTGCGACCGTTTAGATTCAATAGGCGCAGTACGCTCAATCAAGCCATGGTGGCATCTGTGGTAATTCAAAGGTGATCTGCCTTTTAGATCACCTGATACTAATAAATATCTAAGTCTTTTACTGTAACTTAATTTATACAAAATATCTTTTAGGAGAATTGTATGAAATTAAGACATCTATTAGCTTTACTGGTACTGGCAACAGGTTCATGCGCTTATGCTGATAGTGTTGGCTTCTACTATCAGAACAGCAACTCAACAATTTCTGTGCAGCAATCTGACAATAATCAGAGCTATGGCTATGGTCAAGGTGGATATGACAATCAACATCCTTCAATGCACAAAGGCCAATACAAGCCTCATAAGTTTGCCAAAAGACACGGTCCAAATTTCGATAAGAGACATCAAAGAAAAGAAATGGCACGTTTTGAACACGAACATGGCAAATATGCAATGAACAGAATGGACGAACCTAAAAGATCACATCATGACAGAGATTTTTAATATTTAGGATTGGATATAAGTACTCCTGCGATTCAGGAGTACTAGTACTTAATTAGGCTTTTTTCTTAATGTTGCCTGCAATAACAGTAGAGCGTGGAGGAATGGTAATAGTCTTACCCTGAGTTAATTCCTTTAGGAATTTCTCCTCATACTCTGGACTTGTTCTTGTAGCACCATAGCTCTTAACGCTGATGGTTTCACGGGCTAACATGTCATATAGACCCTCAAGACCCCCACCATGATCGTAACGACGAACATTGCGACCTGACAGTGGAATTAAAAGATCTTCACCAGAATCAGCTGAATCGTCAGATCCGCAATCCTCAGGCATGTAAATAGCTGCTAAAAGAGGGAAGAGCATTGAGCCCTGCTCAATCTTAACCTGCTGACGAGATGCGTTTACAAGTACGATACTGAATCTGTTTTCAAACAGTCTGATATAACCAAAGTAAGCACCGCCTGCGCAGATAAACAGCATTGAGCCTTTAGAGAAGGCTGGGTTTGAACGTCTTAGATGTGACAGCTCCGTGATTACAGACTGTACATCATTTGAATTAACGCTTACGTGTCTGTCCTTTAGAGCCTGGAATGGAATAAGACCGCGAGGACCTACCTCGTATTTATCTAATACATCACCTAATTCATCGCCCTGATACAGACAAGGAATACCACGCCAGGTGAAAAGACATGCTAAAGCTGATAAATACATATACTTGTCAGCACCAATGATGTCGTAGAAACGAGGCAGCTTGTAGTTATCAAGCTGATTTATAAGGCATAGTTTTACCTGCTGAGAAACACCAACAGAGAATTCCTCACAGCAGCGCTTTAAATCCTCACCACTGTATGGTATAGGATCGCCCTGCAGATTTACACCGCCAAAGAATGAACGGATTGGGCTTATAAAACCTGTGTAATTGATGGTACCGTCAACATTACCATCAGAGCAGATTGCATAACGAGGGTCAGAACCGAACTGACCTATCATCAGGCAGTCTAAATGGCTGCTGCGTGCTGACTTACAGATCTGAGACAGACGCTTTAAATTGTTCTTGGCGCTGCCGTTATCACCAATCTGTGAAGCGTGATCGATAACCCAGCCGTCAATTGAATATGGACTTCTGATCCACTTTTTAACGATGCTGTTAGGACCGTCAAAAATAGCGTGGCAGGTTAAGTAGTTGGCGTAGTCAAGCTTTGGATAGTTTGCCTTATTGTCAGATACGTATGCCTCACCTTCTGAGGTGAAAGTATACATCTCACGGTATGGAGAATCCTTATGACGAAGTGCGCCTTTACCGGTACGCTCCTGTCTGTCAAACCATGGGTGTGAGTCACCTGTGTGATTGAAATTACCGTGCATGATGATCTTCATTTCATAGCCTAGAGCTACAGTACGAAGTCTCTTTAGAGCTCCGTTACCGCCAAAGTGAGGATCAACAATGTCATAGTCTTCTGTATCAAACTTGTGAACAGAAGGAGACTTGAAAACAGGTGTCAGATAAATACTGTCACAACCTAGACTTCTGATATATGGAAGCATGGCTGCAACGCCATCTAAATCACCGCCGCAGTGAGTTTCATCAATATTTACAAACTCAAAGTCCTTATTTCTGATTGGAGCATCAGCCTGAACTCTGTTGCCATCTACGGTGAAGTAACCGCGTGATGAGGCAAACTTGTCAGGGAAGATCTGATAGAAAACAGAATCTAAAGCCCATTGAGGATGTGGATCGAACAGCTCAATAGAGTAGCAGTGCTGCATTAGAGGTGGTTCACGAGACATACCAAGTGAACTGTACCATACAACGTCAACTACATTAGATTTTTCATCTGTAAGTGCAATCTTGAAATAGTATGTTAAAAGATTCTGAGACTTATCAGCGCTTAAAGGTGCCTCAAAACGGTGAATACCAGAGCATGAGCCTGTGTAGGTCATAGCATTGGTATGATCTTCGTTTTGTGCAAAGGTAACGATAGAAATCTTTAAACGATTATGATTAGCACCACGTACAAATAAAACCGCAGTCTTTGAAGCAAGATGTGGTGCAGAACAGGTGTGGAAACACTGAAATGGAAGTGATGATCGTGGAGAACTGGTGTTCTGACGCATAATGAGCCTTCCTTGTTATTAAAGTATCGCTAAAGCGCGACATACGGTTGAAAAAATCTGATTTGTGCCTTCAATATCCAAGCACTCGTCAATTGAGTGTGGGTGTTCAATGGTTGGGCCAATGGAAATAAGCTGTAATTCCTTATTAGCCTTTGCAAACTGAGCACATTCAACTCCTGCATGAAGAGCTGTGATTTTGAAATTACATCCTGTAATTTCCTTGTAGCACTTATCTAAAACTTCAATTAAATGGGTATGAGAAGCTGATTCCCATGCTTCATGTAAATTAGATACACTAACCTCTACTGAATCAGTAAGGTCACATAAAGCTAAAACCTTTGCAGTCTCTTTTTCTAATGCTCTGCCTGATAATGAGCGAGGCAGTAGAGAAATCTCAATGGCATTATCAAGAGTTTTTACAACACCAAGATTTATAGAGGTTTCAACAATACCCTCATAAACAGGTGACATTCTCTCAATACCATCTGGTAGAGCTACAAGTAAATGAATTAAATCAAGTGTCTGAGCGTAGGCAAGTGAGTTTACTGTATCGGTATCTTTTAAAGTGCATGTAGCTTTAGGATCGGTTGTACTGAAAATCTCATAAACCTCATTAAAGCATTTAACTGCAGCATCCTTAAAAGCATCAAACTCGCACTCATCTACCGCTAATGTTACCTTTGCCTTTGTAGGAATTGAATTTCTTACAAAGCCACCATCGATTGATTCGATAAAGAAATCATAGTCTTCAGCGAGATCATTTAGCATGGTAGCTAAAACCTTGATGGCATTAGCGCGACCTAGGTGAATGTCGGCACCTGAATGACCACCGTTGAAACCATCTAATGAGATCTCAAGTGATCTGGTGTTTTCTGTTTTTACAGTGTCGTAACCGAATCNGATGTTGATATCGCAGGAGCCTGCNCAGCTTGCAAATACATAGCCGTTATCCTCAGAATCAAGATTGATTAGATAATCTCCCTGAAGATATTTCTTATCTAAAAGGCTGGCACCTTTCATTGAGGTTTCTTCCTCAACTGTAAAGATAAGACGCAATGGTCCGTGCTTATATGATGGTTCTGAGATTAAAGCAAGCATCATTGCAATGGCAATACCATTGTCAGCACCTAAAGTGGTGTGATGAGCCTTAACCTTATTATTGTCAATGTAGGTATCGATAGGATCGTTTAAAAAGTCATGGCTGTAACCTGATTCAACAACAGGTACCATATCCATGTGACCCTGTAAAATTACCAGGGGGGCATTTTTGCCATTATTGCTTTCAACTTCGATAATGACATTTCCTGTTTCGTCCATTGTGCAGGATTTTTGATGAGCTTTTGCAAAATCCATAATAAACTTAGCAATTTTCTGCTCATGTCCTGAAGGGCGAGGAATAGATGTAACTCTGTCAAAAATCGACCAAAGCGCCTTTGGCTCAAGATCTGAAATTGAAATGCTCACTTTTTTACCTAATTTTCGTTGAGTTTGACAATATTATAATCTTTTGATAGGGGAAGTTTGAGTATTATACATGGGATTTATAAAAAAATTTGCATATACGTATAATATACTGTGTTTTTTTTGAAAAATTCTTCTTTAAAAGTCAGTTCGCCTANTAATTGCCTGAATNGACAAAAAAAGATTAAATAGGCAGTTTATGTCTGATANCTATATAATGAAGAACTAAATAATTATCTAAAAAATAAGAAGGTTGTTTTGAGTTTATATATGAACATGCAGCAGCTTTTAGACGAGAATCTAAAGGCAGGAAAACTGCGCACTATCGTCGCTAAAAGTCAGCATCAAAGTAAAATTATCGTAGATNACAAAGANTACATCAACCTATCTTCAAATGATTATTTAGGTCTTGCNTCNAATCTTAATCTTGCAAAGGAATTTTTAGATAGCGTATCAGGTCCTNATATCAGGCAAAGCTCATCTGGTTCGCCACTTCTTACAGGTGCTCATGAGAGTTACCTTGAGGCGACAGAGGTAATGGAGTCACTATTTAATAAATCAGCTCTTTTCTTTACAAGCGGCTTTGCAGCTAACAGCGGTTTAATTGGAGCTCTTGCAACTAAAGAGAATCTTATTATTGCAGATAAGCTTGCCCATGCATCAATTATCAACGGTATNAAGGGCGCTGAGGGTAAATGTCTTCGCTATGCTCATAATGATTATGAACACCTGCAAAGACTTATTGAGGCAAATCATGAGAAATATGATTCTATTATCATTGTTACAGAAGCTGTCTTTAGTATGGATGGCGACAAGTGCGATTTAAATGCTTTAGTTGCCTTAAAAAANCGCTATGACAATGTTTACATCTATGTTGATGAGGCTCATTCATTCTGTNTTTATAACGATAATGGAGCAGGTTTTTGCGCAAGTGAGAACAAGCTATCAGACATTGATTTTATCCTGACAACCTTCGGTAAAGGTTTAGGCTCACAGGGAGCCTGTCTTTTATCAAATAAAGTAGCTCATGACTACTTTATAAATACCACTCGCTCTTTAATCTTCTCAACTGCGCTATCTCCATTTACCTTTGCTCACAATGCCTTTATGTTAAAGTACATGCAAAAGGCACAGGCACTAAGAGACAGATTGTATAGAATCAGTGACTTTATTCATGAGACCTTAATTAAGTGCGGTTATGAGAACGTGTCATCATCTCAAATCATTCCTTTTATTACAGGCGATAATGACAAGGCAATTAAGGCATTTGCCTTCTTTAGAGATAACGGTTTTTATGCAATGCCAATCCGTCATCCTACAGTTCCTTTAGGCAAGGCAAGATTACGCTTATCACTTACTGCATCACTTACAGATAGTGAAGTCGAGAAACTAGNAAAAACCATTAAAGCATTCAGAATCTGATTATGAAAATTGAATTTTTAAAGCAAAACGGCACTGACTCTCTAAAGCTGTTCTTTTTAGGTTATGGACAGGATGCAACTCCCTTTGAGGTTACAAAAGAGTGCACAAAGGATGATTATGCTATTGTTTATGACTATGAGTCATTAGATTTTGACTGCGAAAAGCTGAAAAATTACAAGGCAATTGAGCTTGTTGCCTGGTCAATGGGTGTAATGATTGCACCTAAAGTCCTTAATAAGGCATCTTTATTATCAAAGGTTACAAAAGCTACAGCCATCAACGGTACAATAGCCGGCATTGATGATAACTACGGTATTCCTATGGTTTTGTGGCAGGCTACAATTGATGCCTTAAATGAGGATACCTACGCAAAATTCATTCGTAGAATGTGTTTAAATGCAGCCNTGTATCAGGAGTATGTCAATACAAAACCTAAAAGAAGCATTGATTCATTAAAGGCTGAATTAAACTATATTAAAGAGCTTGCCANCATTCCATCTGTTGAAAATTTCAATTATGATTTGGCAATTGTCGGTAATAAAGATAAAATTATCACTCCTAAAAATCAGCTATCAGCATGGGATAAGACAGATACATCTGTTGTATGTGAAGATATTGCTCATTATAGCCTTGATATAATAAAAAAAGTTTTAGAGTCATAATGTTAGTTAACAAGAATTTAGTAGAGCAGCGTTTTTCAAGAGCCTCTGATAGTTATCAGAATGATGCCAATGTCCAGGCGGTCATGGCACGTGAGCTTATTGATAGAGTTGAATCTCAGCCATATGATGAAATCTTAGAGATCGGCTGCGGTACAGGTCTTTTATCAAAAATGATTGCTGATAATCTTGATTTTAAACACCTTATACTAAATGACATTAGCAAGTCTATGCTATTGCACTGCAAAAACGCAGTACCAGAAAGTGAGCGCGTATCCTATCTTATAAAAGATGCCGAGTCGCTTGATTTTAAAGAGCAGGACAGATTCGATTTAATCATATCTAATGCCTGCCTGCAGTGGATGAGTGATCTTGAAAAAGTTTTAAAAGATTTCAAATCCTACCTAAAAGACAATGGCTGTCTTGCCTTTTCAATTTTTTCTGAGGGAAATTTTGCCGAGATTAAACACTGCTCAGGTTTATCTCTTGCCTATAAATATCAGAAAACTCTTCAGAAAATGCTCTCAGGAATTTTCCCTTGTTACACTCTAATGCCACGAGAAATCGTACTTTACTATAAAGACGTGAAAAGCATGTTAAGAAGCTTTAAGCGTACTGGTGTAAGCGGGTTATCTGGAAGGATCTGGACAAAAACTCAATTGAACGAGTTTATTGAAAAGTATGAGCAGAACTATAAAAGCGATAAAGGCGTTAGGCTTACCTGGAAGTGGCATTACGTTATCGCTTATAAATAATTTTATAGTGACATAATAAGTGGTATCAGTGTATTTATAGCAGTAATAATAATTACTGAGGTAATTACAGAAACCATGTTCAGATTAGCCGAATCCTCAGCAAACTCAGGCAGACTTCTGATTGCTGTAATTGGTGCAAAAGAAGTGATAGGCGCAAATACAATCACCACAAGAATAAGTTTCACATCATTGCTGTATGGAAGAAGAGTCCATAAGGCAACAGCAGCTGTCAGCGCAAGTCCATAACGCAAAAACAGCATTTTTATAATGCCTGATAATTTTGCAATTGAAATATCAAAGTTCAAAGCCACACCAATGATGAACATGCATAAGAAGGTATTAGAGCTCCTATTACCTTCAATGGATGCAAAATGGTCTCATCAATATGAATGGATAGTGCTGAAAGACAGATTGAGATGATGCAGCAGTATGAGGTAACTGACTTTGAAAGCTCAATTATAATTCTCTTTAAATCGATATGATCTTTTGATACAAAGCCTTTTGTGTTAAACCATAAAGCCATGCAGTAAACAACGCCAAAGCAGAAGAAGGCGTTTATCACATCAAATAGGCACAGTGCAATAAAACTCTCAGGTGTTAACACATTCTGCATGAATGGCAGAACAAAGTTACCGATATTAAATCCACCTAAATTGAGTATGGATTAAATACAGCGGTCAGGATCTTTGTGGTAGAGAAAAATCCAACAAACGGAAAGAGGAAACTTACAGCAAAGGCAATGAGCAGAATAAAAAAGAGGTTTAATTCAATTTCAATTCCCTGCGAATTTCCAGATAAGATTGCACAAGGAAGAGTTACATACATTACTACATAAGATAGTTTTCTGGCAGTTGCTATATCCACCAGGCTAAAGCGCTTAAACAGATAACCTACTAGAAAGATTAAAAGTACTGTATAGGCGTTTATTAAGATTCTGACATGATTAAAGCTCTATTTATTTTTTTCTAGATTGTAGCGAATTTATTTGTCAGATAAAAATGACGCACCAATTTTAGTGCAGTTTGCTTAATATATAAATATAATATTCAAAAACAGAGCAGAAAAACTTTATTAAACTGAAGATATGCTTTAGATATGCGCAAAAAGGCGCCACAGAAAAAGTGGAATTTGTATCTGCGGCGCTTACGACAACTAAATATGAATAGTTTGTCTGTCTTTTGCCAATTTGGATTATTTGTTGATGGTCTTGCTGTTTAGTACATATAAATCAGCATCGATATCATCAACGATTTCCTCACAGGTATTACCGATTAGTGCTGCCATTACGCCGGTACGACCTGCTGATCCGATAAATACTGCACGTGCATTAAGCTCATTGCAGATCTGTGGGATCACATCATCAGGCATACCTTCCCGGGTATGACACTGACTTTCTGGAATATGGTGTTTCTGAGCAAAAGCTCTTAGTCTGTTCTTATGCTCTTTAACAACATTCTCCTCATATAAGGCAGGAGAGTAGTGAGGAACCTCAAGCATGATACTTGGAAGGTATACAGGTGCTGAGTTTACTAAATGAATAGTGCCCTTGGTAAGTTTAGCTAAAATCTGAGCTTCGCGAAGCATTGCTGTATTTGCAAGTGAATGCTCTTTAACAGAGAAATCCACACATACGACAATATTACCGCCTTCAGCAAAGTTAGTATCCTTTGCAATGATAACAGGGATCTGAGCTTTTCTTAGGATATACCAGTCAATAGGGGTAAAGATAATTGAGTCTAAAACACCGTGATGGTTGGCGGCTTTAATGATTAAATCATATTTACCACCGTTGATTTCATCAACAACGGCCTCACCAACATCTTTACTTTCAACCACCTTTGGAATAATGGTGGTCTCTGAATTGCACTGATTTCTGTAAAGTTCAATGGTCTTTTCCATGCTCTCAATATAGGTCTGTTCAATATCATCGTGAACAGGCTTTTCCTTGAGCTTGTTTAGAATGAGAAGATCATATGAATAGTCATAGGCAACTCTTAAAAAGGTAATTACAGCTCTTGGATTGAACCTGGTAATGTCTAACGCACGCTTTAAAGCAACCTGCACATCCTTTTTGGGCTCTGCTACCACTAATATACGGTTATACTGTTTCATACGTTAACTCCTAGTTCTTATCTATACCTTTGTACATAACCTTACTATAAGATATAAATAAAACAAAGCCACTTTTGGATTTCATAATTGTGCGTTAATTTACATTTTTTCATCATTTATCAAATGGTTACACAGCTACATTCTTAAGGTTTTAAGCTTAATTCCTAAAAGAGCACATACAAGAATATAGATAAATCCGCCGATCACTACGTATAAAGTTAAGTGTAATACCGCCTCAAGAGTAGTCATTTCCACCCATTTATCAAAACCTGGAGCAATATACTTTAAAGATACTGCCATAGCAGTACCTGCAATAAGTGCCTTTAAGGTAAAGAGAATGGTTGCCTTTGAGAGGTTATAAATCTTTCTTTTATGCAAAAAATAAAGTAACAGTGAAATGTTCACGTAGGCAGCTAATGCTGTTGAAAGAGCAAGACCAATATAGTCTAAAGGCCATACCAGAATCAGATTGAAGATAATATTTGCAAAGATTGCAACTACAGAGCATCTTACAGGGGTTTTGGTATCCTCAATTGCAGCAAATCCCTGTACGATAACGCGAACTAGCATAATAGCGCATAGGCCTGATACAGATGCAAGTAACGATGCTGATGATAAAGCTACATGATCGGCTGTAAAGGCGCCTCTCATAAAGATTGTACGCAATATAGGCTCTTTTAGCGCAATCATACCGCACATAGATGGGATACCTAAAAACAGTACCAATCTTACACCCCAGTCTAGGGTGTTTACATATTTGTCATGATCTTTTGAAATATCAATCTTTGAGAGGGATGGTAAAATTACAGTGGAAATAGCCACAGCAAAAATACCGATAGGAAACTCTAATAATCTGTCTGAGTAATATAAATAAGAGATGGCACCTGTTGCTAAAAATGATGCTAATGCTGTATTTACAATAAGGTTAATCTGACTTGCTGAAATTCCCACAATAGCAGGCAGCATAAGTTTTCTAATCTTTTTGACACCCTCATGATTCCAGTCGAATTTTGGAATAATAAAAAGTTTTAATCTGAGAATAAAAGGTATCTGCAGAATAAGCTGCAATACACCACCTACAACCATACCATAGGCTAAAACCACGTTAGGATCATTAAAGTATGGTGCTACAAAATAACAGGTGACAATTAACACCACATTTAAAACACATGGAGTAATGGCAGGAATTAAAAACTTTCCATATACATTTAATATTGCCGATGTAAGTGCAGTTAAGGTAATAAAGAAAAGGTACGGGAAAGTGATTTTTAAAAGATAACTTGCCTGAGTGAACTTAATGGCATCTTTAGTATTATCAAGATATGCCTGATACCATCCCCAGCCAAAGAATGCTGTAAGTACAGGGGAGGCTAACATACCTATTATCGTTACCATAAACACAATGGCACCTAGGGTACCTGCTGTCTTATTTAAAAGAACCTTTAGCTTTTCTTTATCTCCTTCTTCTTTGGTTTTACTCATTACAGGAACGAATGCCTGAGAGAATGCTCCTTCAGCAAAAAGTCGTCTGAAGAAATTAGGAATGCGGTTAGCAAAGAAATATACGTCAGCTGATAGTGAGGCACCTAATAAGGATGCAATTGCAATGTCACGGAGCATGCCCAAAATTCTGGACATAAAAGTAGCGCCAGCTGTTATGGCGCCAGATCTTAATAGTTTTGATTTAGCCACAGTAAGTCCTTAAAAATTTTAGTCATTTTATCAAATATTAGATGCCTTGAAGCATTAGATAGTAAAAGTAAAATTTTCATTTTCTACTTTAAATCATTATCAATTCACATTTGTAATCTACAAAAAGTAACATTACATAATTTCAGAAATGAAAGAAAAAACGCAAATTTCTTTGTTTTGCACAAAATTCCAGAACCTGTGGGAAACTCGGTGGATTATGGTGGTATCTGTGGGTAATTTTGATTCATTAGCCATTTAAGACCTGTGGGAAACTATTTTATTAAAGTTCTTGCAATTAAAAAAGTATTTAATATTCAATAAGTTATATATGTTTATCAACAATCAGTGAATTTTTTCACTGCATTGTAGGAAAAATCGCATATGAAGGCTCGAATTCAAACTGAAATTTTACTTTTATTAAATAGAAAATTCATCACAATACAAAATAAAACTATGTAATAACAAATGGTTATATTGAATAATGAATAATAAACAATACATAAGAATACATGAGTTTCAAAACTGAAAATTTAACTGTCTATTTTTTAGTTATCTACAACCTGTGGGAAACCTGGTGGGAAATAAAAAAGTCTCTGTTCTTCAAACTACTACTTGCTTCAAAATTCAGCCAGTTTATTATTCTAAAAAATAATAAAATAAATCGAAAAAACAATACGTTATACCATTTTAAAAAAGCAAAATTGAAAAATATTTTTTGGTATTTTTATGTGGAAAAAGTTTTCCACAGCTGTGGGAAACTTTTTTGAAAATCATCAAATTTCTCTCTGAGGCCTTATTTTTTGGGCTTTATTTGAGAATTTCCCACATCTATCTTAATTGCTCTTTATACGTCTAAAAAATATTATTATTGACATGAAAAATCATATGTCTTTGCTGGTATAAAGTAACAAATGAAAATTCTATTAAAAATATTACTTTTTTTCAGTAAGTTAATCTCTAGTTCAAAATTGCAAGAAATTTTTTTACAAATAATTTTGAATACGTTTTTATGGACTATTTTTGGGCAAATTTATTCTGGTTTTTGAATTCTAAAATTATCCACTACAATTCATCTGTAACTGTGGGAAACTCGGTGGATTAGGGTGTAAACTGTGGAAAACTCATGTTTCCAACCTGTGGGAAACTCGAATTTTTACATAGAATTCTTGCGGAATTTACAAAAAATCAGGTTTTTAGAATTTGTAAATTTTTAATTTCTGATTCTGTAAAAACTGACTTTGTCTTAAGTGATAGCTTGACAATTAAAGATTAAGTAATTCTTGTGAAATATCATAAATTTTCTAGTAAAATTAAGTGAGTAACATATTTGGAAAACAACATGCAATCTGAAAATCTTAGCGAAAAATTATTCAAGCCAAAGTTTAAATATGAAGAAACCTCCATGATTTCTAATAGTGGAGTAGAACTGCCAAAGCTGTCTTATGAAGATTCTGCCTTTGGTTTTACACCTTCATATTACAGACCTATTCACCGCTTCAACTGGGTAATAGGCGGCGGTAATGTGCTTGATATTGATGAAGCTCTAGCTAAAATCAGTGTTTCTAAAAATGAAAGAAGCAGACCTAAGTGCCTTGATACTGTAAAAGAATATGGTCCTGGCCACTGGATTTATGAGTTTTCAACAATTGCTCAGTCACGAGTGACCAAAGCGCGTGCTGCAATGGAGAAGGGGGATATGCAATGTGCATCTCACAACTTCAGAATGGCAGCCCGCTATTTTGGAATTGCGGCTTATCCAAATTTAAAATCAGATGTACTTGCTTTAGAAGCAGACGTTTTGTGCAGAAAATGCTATAAGCAGATGTTTGAGGTTGACCCAAATCTTGTACCTATTAAAGAAGAGACATTTACTGTCGACGGTAAAAAGGTTACAGGTTATCTTCATTTACCTGATACTGAATCAGTGCATCCATGCCTTGTGGTAGCCTGCTCTTATGAGAACAGCATTGAAGACCATTTCAGACTGTTTACAAATTATCTAAAGCCAAACAATATTGCTATGTTTCTGATTGAAATGCCAGGAACAGGAGCATGTGACAAGCTTAATTTAGATGACCACTTTTCATTAGGTGTGGAAGCTGCCTTAGAGCATCTTTCAACCTTAAATTGTATCGATTCAACAAAAATTGCCTTAATGGGTAGAGCATTAGCTGCAACTACCTGTATTAGAGCAAGCTTAATGAAGCCAAATCTTGTTAAAGCACTTATTGCTATTACTCCATTTGTGCATTCCATCTTTACTGAAAAAGACTATCTAGACTCTATGCCTTTATGCTTAAGATCTTCTCTGTGCAACAGATTAAATCTTGATGCAAGCAATTGGGAAATTTTAATTCCGCGCTTTAAAGCCTTCTCTTTAAAGAATCAGGGAATACTGTCAAACTCCAATAGATGTACCACCCCGACACTAGTATGTACCATTAAAAATTCCTATGTGTCAGGAAATGACATTACTCTGCTTGAAAACAACTACAAGGATTTTTCTTTGTATGTGCATGAGAACGAAGGTTATTCAGCTTTTGTTAAAGACTCTATTGAAAGAATAAGTAAATTCCTTGTAGAAAAACTAAATAATTAAGGTTTCTAAATGCATTCTCTGAAAAATAAAAGAATTATCATCAAATTAGGTTCAAGCACTTTAACTAACGGCTCAAAGAATCTGGATAGAGCTCATATGTTAGAGATTGTTCGTGTGGTGGCTAAATTAAAATCAATGGGTGCAGAGGTGATTTTAGTATCATCAGGCGCTATTGCAGCAGGCCGCGAATTCTTAAATCATATAAGCTTACCTAAGGATGTTCGCTACAAGCAGATGCTTGCATCTGTAGGTCAGGTTAAGTTAATTGAAGAGTGGGAAAAGCTGTTCTCAATCTATTCACTAAAGGTAGGTCAGATCCTGATTACAAGAGCTGATCTTGACAGCCGTGACAGATATTTAAATGCCCGCGATACTCTGTTTGCTCTGCTTGAAATGGGGATCATTCCAATTATCAATGAAAACGATGCTGTAAGTACATCAGAAATTAAAGTAGGTGATAACGATAATTTAGCCGCTTTATCAGGTGTTTTAGTTGAAGCTGATTTAGTGATCCTTTTAACCGATCAGAAAGGTTTATACACAAGCGATCCTAGAAAAGATAAGGATGCAAAGCTAATCAATTCAGTATCTGTTATTGATGAGCATATCATTGAGATTGCAGGCGGTTCTGGTACCTCTTTAGGTACAGGCGGTATGGCTACAAAGATTAAAGCTGCTAAAATATCAACAGATGCTGGTGTAAAGATGATCATTGCAGCTGGCTCTGATCCTTCAATTATTCTTGATCTTGTTGAAGGAAAAGGTGAGGCAACCACCTTTGAGCCGTCAAAGTCTCCTATTTTAGCCCGTAAATCCTGGATCAGTTCTGCAACCCTAGCAATGGGCGCAATTGTTGTAGATGATGGTGCAAAGAACGCCATTTTAAATCGTGGTTCTTCACTTCTTCCTAAGGGCATCGTAAAAATTGAAAATGAGTTTTTACGTGGTGCTACAGTGGAGATTAAGGAGCTTGGCGGTAATGTTATCGCACGCGGACTTACAAGATACTCATCAGATGAATTAAATCTAATTGCCAGAAAAGCTTCTGATGAATTTGAAAAGATTTTAGGTTTTACACATGGTGATGTGGCAGTTCATCGCGATGATTTAGTGTTAANNGATAAATAAAATGCAAGATATTAAAGAATTAGCAAAGAATGCAAGAAACGCAGGTTACGAGTTTTCATTACTNGATACTAAAACCAAGAATGATGCNTTAAACAGAATTGCAGATATACTTGATAAAAACAAAGAGTTAATCTACAAGGTAAATCTTGAGGATGTTCAAAAGGCTAAAGACAACAATCTGCCTGAGGCTTTAGTTGACAGATTAACCTTCAATGACAGCCGCTTTAAAGAGATGGTAGAAGGTGTTCGCAAGGTAGCCCTGTTAGATGATCCTGTTGGTAAAATCTATGATGGCAGAACACTTCCAAACGGTTTATCTTTAGTTAAAAAATCAGTTCCTTTTGGTGTTGTAGGCGTAATTTACGAGTCTCGTCCTAACGTGACTGTAGATATTGCAGCCTTATGCTTAAAATCAGGTAATGCCAGCTTCTTGAGAGGCGGCTCTGAGGCATTTAACACCAACTGTCTTTTACATAAGCTAATCTCTAAGGCATTAAAGGATTCAGGCTTAAACGAGCATGGTGTAACCTTCCTTGAGAGCACTGATAGAGAATTAGTTAAAGAAATGCTGTCTTTAAATGACTACATCGATGTTCTGATCCCTCGTGGCGGTGAGAAACTTCAGAGAATGTGTCAGAGAGAATCTGCAATTCCTGTAATTATCGGTGGCTTTGGTATTTCTCATATCTTTGTAGATGAGAGCGCTAACCTAGATAAGAGTGTAGATATTGTTATAAATGCAAAGACTCAAAAACCATCAGCATGTAACTCTTTAGATACTCTTTTAGTTCACAAGAATATTGCAAAAGAGTTTATTTCAAAGCTTCTTTTAAAATTAAAAGAAAAGCAGGTAGCTGTCGTTGCTCACAACGGTGCTTATGAANTATGCAATGGCTATGAGAAATTAGAGCAGGGCTCTGCTGAGGATTTTNACNGAGAGTTCTTATCCTTAAAGATGAACCTTACTTTAGTTGATGATGTATATGAGGCTATTGCNCATCTAAGAAAGCATAATGCATCTCACTCAGATGCAATCTTAACTGACTCACTAGTAAATGCTAATCTGTTTACAAATGCAGCAGGTTCTGCCTGTGTCTATGTAAATGCATCAACACGCTTCTCAGATGGAGGTCAGTTCGGTTTAGGAGCTGAAGTTGCAATTTCAACACAGAAACTGCACGCTCGCGGCCCTATGGCATTAGAGGCTCTTACAACATATCAGTATGTGTGTCAGGGGCAGTACCTTTCAAGAAAGTAAATCTCTTCTAGAGCGAAATCTCACGCTCTTTAATTTTTACATACAAAAAAGCTCTCTAATTTTTAGTTAGAGAGCTGAATGTGAAAAGTCTTAATTTAGTTTTTCCTGAACAACCTTAAAATTGCCATCGCCACTTGGTACAAATGACAATCTGTTTGTAAAGCCATCTGGTAAGTCTTCCTGATGGTGAGATACAAATAGGATACTTGTTCTTGAGTTTTTCATCACGTAGCTGATGAATGACTTTACTAAAGCTCTTGAGTAACCATCAAGACCCTGCAAAGGTTCATCAAGGATTAGTAATGGAGGATTCTTTACCAGAGCGCGTACAATCAGTAAAAGTCTTTGCTGACCAAAGGAAAGTGACTTNAATGATTCGTGCTCTTTATCTGCAAGGCCTGCTAGCTGCAGCCACTTTCTTGCAACAGTAATTTCCTCATCNGATGGTTTGTTATATAAACCAATTGAATCATAGAAACCTGATAAAACCACATTCAGTGCAGGACCGTTTACACGATAATCAAGATGCAGTGCACCTGATACTACACCGTAGTACTTTTTTATATCCCAGATTGATTCGCCTGTACCGCGCTTAAAGCCAAATACGGTAACATCATTAGCGTATACAAGTGGGTTATCTCCTGTAATTAAAGAGAGCAGGGTAGACTTGCCGGCACCGTTAGGTCCCATGATATGCCACTGCTGACCTTTCTTTACCTCAAAATCAAGCTTATCTAAAACAACTCTCTGATACTCAACAGTTACCTTCTTTAAAGATACGATGGTATCGCCTTCNATTTCTGGAAGAGCAAGTTTGCTTGGAGCCTTAGGTGGAGTTACATCAGGAATTGAAGCATAACCTAATAATGCTTTTGCATCGTCATCAGCTTCAATCTCCTCACGTGAGGCAATCTTTGCAATAGAGCAGTTCTGAATGATACCCATTGAGGTAAGTGATTCAGGGATCTCTGTTGGACGGTTTACAATTAAAACTGTNGGTGTCTGATATTTGATATGAATTTCATTGATAAGCTTTAAAAGCTCCGCTCTTGTTTCAACATCTAGAGCATCAAATGGTGTATCAAAGATAATCAGATTAGGTTTTGCTGCTAATGCATGAGCAATCAGCACTTTTCTGCCTTCACCACCTGAAAGAAGACGTATAGGTTTATCCATAAGCTTCTCAAGGTTCAATCCTTTAATAAGCTCAGGTAGAACTTCAGGATCATCATCTTTAAGGTATTTAGCAGGAGTGATACCGATTTCCTCGTCTGCTGTGGTGCAGTCTGAGTTTCTCATTTCATAGTCAGCCTGGAACAGTTCCATCTGCTTTTCAAAAGAAACCAAAACTGAATGATATTTTGATGGAATTACACCGGATTCAAGTTCAAGCTCTTCGTTTAAAGCGCGTGCAATAGAGGTTTTCCCGCTGCCGTTGCCACCGATTAGAACAATCAGATCATTTGGGGAAATAGTAAGAGTTCCTAGATTAACTTTTTTTTCTTCATCGATTTTATATACAGCTTCTGTGAAGCTTATGGTTCTTTGTGTCATAAGATACCTTTAATTTTCAAATTGTATCTCACAATTATAAAA
>JGI24709J26583_10000072_pt1 | contig 68721 bp, 72 predicted proteins | sample BioPla2DNA1_FD_26583 | JGI IMG/M metagenome (IMG submission 26583) | reverse complement strand
TACATTCTAAAACTATCCTATTGCTGGATCTTTTTAAGAATTCTTCGTTAATATTACTTAAATCTGAATCCCTTAATATTTGTCCATAAGCAGATATAGAAAGTTATCTTTTATTTCCCTAACCATTATATTGTATTTATTTAATATTTCATTATTTTTTGTATTTTCTTCTATAACAATTTTACTGCTGCAACCAATTAAGGTAAATACGGATAATAAAATAACAACTATACTTTTTTTCATATATAAAACTCCTATCTTCTTATTTATATAATACATTATATTTAGAAGTTTTTACATATTAAGTATAGTTGTTACAAAGTTGTTAACTAAGATATTTATTCTATGATTAGTGTTTCTGCAACTTTAGCTATCCAGTCTGCTGATTTCTTTTTCTTTCTCTTATATCCATCCATTAAGTCAACCCTTATAAAACCGTATCTATTTTTAAATGCATTTGCCCAAGACCAGTTATCAATAGCTCCCCAATAATGGTAGCCTACACAATTAGCACCATCTTTTATAGCTTTAGCAATCCATTCTAAATGTTCTTTAACAAATTCTATTCTATAATCATCTTGAATTACTCCATTTTCATCAGCATATTTTCCTTCACCTTCAACTCCCATACCATTTTCTGATATGAAGAATTCTAAACCAGGACATTGTTTCTTAATTTGCATTCCAAAATCGTAAATGCCTTTAGGGTATATTTCCCATCCCCTATGGACATTCATTTTTCTGTCTTTCCAAATATAAGGTTCAGCGAATTTTGGATTTCCTTTTTCATCTACCTTTGTAGATGGAGCTTGTACTCTTTGAGGTTNATAATAATTAAAACCTAACCAATCAACTANNCCTAAAGCTAAAATTTCTTTATCCCCAGGTCTAATTTCTGGTGCTAAATTAAATTCCTCTAATGTATTAATAACATCTTCAGGTAATTTACCCTTGCTTACAACGTCAAGCCACCATCTATTATGAATTCCATCTGACATTCTAACAGCTTCTAAGTCAGCTTCACTTGGATTTTCCTTGGTATATGGTGGAGCAAAACAGTTTATTAAACCTATTCTTCCATCTTCTCTTATCTTTTTAGCTTCTTTTAATTTTCTGTATTCACCTACTGCTAAACAGTGAGCCAAAGTTATATGATATTGAACTTGAATAGCTCTCTTAGGATCTGAAATGTAAGGGTACCAACCACCTCTTTCTCTACCATTTAAATACATTTGACTAGGTTCAACTACAGGTTCATTAAATGTAAACCAATGCTTAATTTTATCTCCAAATTCTTCAAAGGCTTTTCTTGCATAGTTGGCATATGCTTCTACTACCTCTCTACTTTCCCAGCCACCTCTATCTAATAAATAAGCAGGCATATCAAAATGGTATAAGTTTATAAATATATCTATTCCATTTTCTATAGCACAATCTATAACCTTGTGGTAGAAAGCAGCCCCTTTAGGATTTATATTTCCATCTTGATCTAAGAAACGCGTCCATTGAATTGATGTTCTGAAAGATTTAAAATTTAAGCTTTTTAGTAATTTAATATCCCTTTCATATTTATTGTAGAAATCATTTCCTACATAAGAGCCAACATTGTTATGAAATGCGTTTATCTCTAAATCAGACCATCTGTCCCATATAGAAGGTATTCTCCCATCTTTATTATGGGCTCCTTCTGTTTGTGGACCTGACATTGCAGCTCCAAAGAAAAAGTCTTTAGGTAATGTATATTTTTTCATATCTTCCTCCCATTATACTTATTTTTATTTAAATTATTTTTTAATTGCTCAATTATTTTTTATAAAAGTTCTACCTTTCACTTCACTACATTATATTTATTATTTCAAACTTTAGAAGTTATTTAATACTTATTAGCCCTAAGAATTTTCAATGAAATTTTTACATAAAAAAGAACTGCCTTACAACAGTCCTTACTTTCCACTATATAACATTTCCACATGGGGAATATCATCTTCTAAATACTCTTCTGAAACTTCCACAAATCCTGCTTTTTCGTATAAGTTTTTTGCATACACTTGAGCAGATATTCTTACTTCTTTTTCTTGTAATGTATTTATTATAAAATCTATTCCTTTATTAATTATTTCTAAGCCAAGTTTTTTTCTTCTATATTCTTTTTTTACAACAACTCTTCCTATAGAAGCTTCCTTATAGGATACTCCCTTATTTAATATTCTAAGGTAACCTATAAGTTCTCCATTTTCTACTGCCATTAAGTGATAGGCATTTAAATCTTTATTATCAAGATCCTGATATACACAATTTTGTTCTACTACAAATATTTCAGAACGNAATCTTAAAATTGAATATAGTTCTNTATTGCTTAATTCATCAAAAGTTCTTATCTTATATTCCATTTATCATCCTTTTACCTTTCATGTTATATTATCCTATATAAATTTATAAATCATGAATATAACTTAGCGAAGATAAATAGGATATGTAAAATAAGTATATAGCGAGCATTTAGAAGTAGTTTTAGGAAGCTCCTACTCCTATGCATTCGTATGAGTAACTTCGTATAACTAAATCAAAGATTTAGATTCTCAGTTAAAGAAAAAACTACTAGGCCTTAGAGTTGTTGGTTTGTTTGAGCGCAGCGAGTTTTACCAAAACTCTTGGCCTAGTAGTTTTTTCGAAATATATATATGAACATCTATCTCAGACAAGCTTCGATAGATGGACTTTCACACTAAGTTCAGTTATATCTGCGATAAACTTCACTAAGTGTTCAATGCCTACACAGCTATTAGCTTATGGAGCATATCCTATTTATCGTAGCCATTTTATTCGTACTTTTAGAAATTTATATTATCTGGGTCCTTTGCTTTTTTAACCTTATTCTCTAAATTATCAATAAACTTAATATCTTCCTCATCTAACTCAAAGTCAAATATCTTAGTATTTTCTAATATTCTGCTTGGAGTAACTGATTTTGGAAGTGGTAAATTTCCTTTTTGCAATGACCATCTTAAGGAAATTTGAGCTACAGTTTTATTATATTTTTCTGCTAAGTGGTCTAAGTCATTAATATCAAATATATTACCTGTTCCAAGGGGGCTATAAGCCTCTATTAAGATATTATTTTCCTTGCAATACTTAACTGTTTCTCCCTGATTTAATCCTGGGTGTAATTGAATTTGATTTACCATTGGAACTATTTCGCAGTTATCTATTAAGTTTTGAATATGATGAGCTTTAAAGTTACTTACCCCAATTGCTCTAACCTTTCCATCCTTATATAATTTTTCAAAGGCTCTCCAAGTTTCTATACTTATTTTTTCCCAATTATCCTTGAAAATTTTAGGCACTGGCCAATGAATTAAATAAAGGTCTAGATATTCTAAATCTAATTTTTTTAATGATTCATCAAAGGCTTTTAAGGTGCTTTCATAGCCTTGGTCTGTATTCCAAACCTTACTTGTAACAAAAATATCTTCTCTTGCAATTTTGCTATTTTTAATAGCAATTCCTACGCTTTCTTCATTACCATAAACAGCTGCTGTATCTATATGTCTATAGCCTGCTTTTAATGCCTCTTCCACTGATGAAATTGCCACATCACCATCTGGAGTTTGCCATGTACCAAAGCCAATACAAGGTATTTTGACTTTGTTAGATAATTCATAAGTATCTGATAAGCTTTTCATACAAATCCCTTCCCTTCCATATTTAACATTGTAACATAATATTTTTTCTATTAATAGTTTAAGAATCCTACTGTTATTGCTTATTATTTTATAAAGCTATAATTTTATACTATTATATTAATATGCCTTATTAACATAAAAATTCTAATAGCATATAATATTTAAAAGCACTGTGAAAAGTTGGTGTATATGAAACGAAAGCATCAAATTGAAATTCAGGAATGTAAGTTTCTTGGAGCAGGAGCTGAAGGCTCTGTGTACTTAACTAAGGATGGATTGGCTGTAAAAGCTTTTAGAAAAATAAAAAACGCCATTGCTGAAGAAGAAATACTTAAGGTTACTAAAGATAGTCCTTTTTTTCCTAAATGTATTGTAAGAGCAAGTAATATTATTATTAGAGAATATGTTGAAGGTGAGAATTTATATGAATATATAATGAATAATGGAATATCTTATAAATTATCTAAGGAAATAATTGATTTAATAGAAGACTTTAAAAGATTAAAATTTAAAAGGTTGAATATTAGAAATTCTCATATATTTGTTAATAAGAATTGTGAAATAAAGGTTATTGATCCTAGAAAACCTTTTACTAAAATTACTCCTTACCCTAAAGATATTATAGAAATTCTAATTAAAGCAAAAGTTTTTGATGATTTTTTAAAACACCTTCTTGATTATAAACCAGAATTACTTAGTTTTTGGACTGAGGGATATAGATATCTTGCTAATGTTAGGAAAAGAAGAATCGAAAAGTATTTTTAAGATGCAGTTGCAAAAAAAGAAGATTGGGAACAATCTTCTTTTTGCACTTTACTGATCCTATTAATTATTTTTTTTAATATATTTATTATACTCTTCTAAATTATCAATATCTTGAATGAAAAGAGGATCCTCAACTTCAACATAAAGAACTTTTTCTTTCTTACTTTTAATTATAACCCTGCCTCCAGTATCCCCTGAAATATTTAATAATTCTTCCTTATAAGCTTTTGGGAAAATAACTGGATTTCCAACCTTCCCCCTAAACTTTGGAATGATTATCCTTTCCTTATTTTCTTTTGAATAATCAATTAATTTATTTATTGTGAACTCATTTATAAAAGGTTGATCTCCACAAAAAAACATATAATCATAATTTAAATTTCCATGGGTTATTCCTAGTTTAATTGATTGGCTTTGTCCAATTTCCGCCTTATGGTTCTTTACAGTTTTAATATTTAATTTCTTGCCTATTTCAATAATTTTATCATCCTTTGCAACTAAGATTAAATTAGTAACCTTGCTTTTTTTAATAGTTTCTATAACAGATTCTATTATTGTTTTTCCCTTATATTCCATTAATAATTTATTATCTCCCATTCTTCTACTAAAACCAGCTGCTAAGATTATTCCATTCATTTATTAATTCTCCTCTTTATAAAATAACCCCTAAAATATATTTCTACTTATGAACCCTTTAATACAACTATTTTATCAATTTATAATTGCATAATCAAAAGGTTATTTAGCTTAATTATACCAAATTTAATTTAGAATAATATTATTTAGGAAAAAATACAGTTTTAATTATTTGTACCTAGTGGTAAAATATTCATGTATTTAATTTTTTTACAAAATATTATAAAAGGGGGAAGTATAATGGATACAATATTTGATCTTATCCTAGATAAACTACCTATAATAATCCCTGTAATACTAGTAATTATATTATTTTTATCTTTCTGGAGAAGGGTACCAGCAGATAAGGCTATAGTAATTACAGGTTTAAAAAAGAGAGTTTTATCTGGCAAAGGCGGATTAATGATTCCTTTACTAGAAACATCCTGTACTATTTCTTTAGAAAATATATCTATGACAACAGATGTAAATGAAGCACCTGCAAAGCAAGGTATATTTGTAAACATTGTTGGTACTGCTGTAGTTAAAGTTAAAAATGATACTGAAAGTATTTTAAAAGCAGTTGAACAATTCTGTAGTGGTGGAGATAAAAATACTGTAACAGTAATAAGAACAATAGTTGAGCAAATTTTAGAAGGTAAATTAAGAGGAATAATATCAACATTAACTGTAGAACAAATTAATGAAGACAGAGCTTCCTTTGAGCAAAGAATTGAAGATGATATAAGAAACGAATTAGAATCAATGGGATTAATACTAATATCTTATACAATTCTAAAAATAAGTACTCAAGGTGGCTACTTAGAAAACAGAGCAAAACCTCAAATAGCTGCTGCAAAATCTGAAGCAGACATAGCAGAAGCTGAAAGGAAAAGAGATACTGAAATTAAAACTGCAAGTGCTATAAGAGAGGGACAAAAGGCAAAGTTACAAGCAGAAACAGAAATAGCTCAAAGCGAAAGAGATAAGGCTCTAAAGCTTGAAGTTTATAGGGCAGAAAAAGATAAGGCAAAAGCAAATGCAGACGTAGCTTATAAATTGCAAGAAGTTGAAAATAATGCAATCTTAGCTGAACAACAGGCTGAGCTGGCTGAAAAAGAAGCCTTAGTTGTAGAAAAGAGATTAATTGCTGAAGTAAAAAAACCTGCTGACGCTAGAAAATATGAAGTTGAAGTAGCTGCTGAAGCACATAAGATTGAGTCTATTAAAAAGGCTGAAGCTGAAGCAGAGGCTATAAGGGTAAGGGCCATAGCGGAAGCAGATGCTAAAAAGATACAAGCTCAGGCAGATGCAGAAGCAATAAGAGCAAAGGGTTTAGCTGAAGCGGAAGCTATAAAGGCAAAGGGTATTGCAGAGGCGGAAGCAAAGGATAAATTAGCAGAAGCAATGGCTAAGTACGGTGAAGCAGCTATAGTTGAAATGATAGTAAATAAATTACCTGAAGTAATGAATGAAGTTTCAAAACCAATGGGACAAATAGATAAATTAACTGTAATAGATAACGGAGGAGCTCAAGGAGCATCAAAGGTATCTAAAATAGTAACAGATGTAGCTGCAAATGGCTTTGAAGTGCTAAAGGATCTAACAGGAATAGATTTGTCTGAAACATTAAATAATTTTGTTAATAAGGAGAATAATAAAAATATTGTTAGCAGCAAAGATGTGTCTTTAGAAGAAATAGATGATTAATTTGTAACAAAAATAGCTCTATAAGCATATTATTAAACTAACTATAGCTTAAGAGCTACGCCATATAAATTCATCTCCTTCATTAAATAAAAAGTTAGCTGTGCTTAATTTTTAAGCACAGCTAATGTTTTGTATTATTTAAACCTATATTTAGCTTTTTAAAGGCAACTTCTTTTTTTATTTCAAGGGATTCTCTATCAATTTTTATTTTAAAAATATTAGGACAGTTTTCTTCTCTCCATACTTTCATAAATTTAGGGGTTGCATTAATACTATAATAATGCTTTTCTTCAAATTCATCATAAAATTCTAGAAATTCGTTAATACTTTTATTATCTAGCTTTAGATCCTTTGTTTTAATATTATTTATTATTGGAATTAAGAACCTTAAGGGTATTTGGTAATTATATAAGCCCTTAATCCCCTTCCCCTCCATAATTGGTCTTTTTAGAAAGGGATATTTAAGTTTATCTTCTTCCTTAATATTTATTTTAAATATAATGCCCTTTGACTTATCCTTTTGTAATTTAAATTTAATCATTTGTTTCACCTACATCTATTTTTCAAGCCAAGTATCCCAAATTTCCTTTTGATATCCTAAAGTTGCTTCCTTACCATTTCTTACAATTGGAGCATTAATAACTCCTGGATTTTTTAATAAAATTTCTTCTTTCATTTCAGCACTTCTAATTTTGTCTAAATTAAGTTTTTTATATTCCTTTGAAGATTCATTAATTAAATCATTAATTTTTATTTTTTGTTTTATTGAATTTAGCTCCCCTTTGCTTATCCCCTTTTCATCTAAATTTATAAATTGAAATTTTATTTTTCTTTCTTTAAAGTACCTTTCTGCTTTTTTTGTATCAAAGGATTTCTTTCTTCCAAATATCTGTATATTCATATATCCTCCTTAAGTAGTATCTTTATATTTTATTTAATATATTTATATTAACACATTCTAAATTCATCCGTCACAAATTTCCTTTTATATTTCTATATTAATAATGAATACAAATAATAAAGGATGATGAATTTGAATTATTTAATGATGATCCTTACAATTTTATTTATTGAATATATCCTTATTATTCTACATGAATTAACTCATTTTATTGNATCATTATTCTTAAAATTAAAATGCACTTATATTTATATTATTCCTTTTAAAATTTATAAAGATAAAGGAAAAATTAGAATTTCATTAGTTAAATTTTTTAATCATAAAATAACTAGTGAACTGCATTTTGATTCTCTAAATATTACAAATAAAGAAAGTTATAATAACCTTATAAAAAAATTAAGAATATATTTATTTGCAGGTCCAATATTTGACCTTATAGCTTTTACTACCCTATTTTTGATAGGAATAATCTTTGTTGAATATTCCTATTTAGCAATTATTGCTTTATTTCATTTTGCTATATCTACTATTAATTTTTTTAATAGCGATGGTAAATATGCTATTGGGGCAAAAGAAGATAAAAGAATTGCTTTTGATTTAGTTAGAAACTTTACCTTATGTGGTAATGGAAATGTAAATCCTGCTACAAAAAATTTTTTAACAGAAGTTCACCAAGAAATTTCTAGTAAAATTGATTATAGGGAGTTTGATGTTAATAATCTTTGGGACTTTTTAAATAATGTATCCTTTTACACTAACTCCATCTTAAGTTATTTTAATAATGATATTTATGAAATAGATAATAACTTTATTAAGTTCTCCAGAATTTTAATAAGAGATTTTGATAAAATTATGGAACTCGACTACAGGCAGGAGGAAAAGACCTCAATATTAGTTTCTTATTATTTAATTTATAATAAGCTAAATAAGCCTAATTATGAAGTTGATAAGGTTTTATATAAAAAAGTATATACCGGAGTAAATTCGCCCTATTTTCAAGGTATTTTGAACCTTTATTTTAATAAGAAGGACCAAGAAATAATTAATTATTTAAGAGCAGAAAAAAATATGCCAATAGAATATAACTATAAGAAGGGTCATAGTAAGTTACTTTATAATTTAATTGATTTATGTGTGAATAATTAATTTAAAGGAACCATCTCAAAACAAAAATTTTATGAATCTCTGTTTTGAGATAGTTCCTTTTATCAAAGGTTCTCTATTCTATAACTCTTTTTGTATTTCTTTAAGCCATTTTCTTGCACCCTCAACAGAATTCCATGCATCTTCACTATGCTTTATATAATTAATTGCTTCTTCTTCTGTTCCTAATCTTTCGAACTTATTTTTATTCTTTTTCATTTTTCTTTGCTTTAATAAAAATTCTATTACAAAGGGATTAGATGAATTTGCAATTCTTAAATATCTTAAAGCTTCTTCTGTTTTACCAGTTTTATAAAGGTAAAGGGCTTTTGTAAATTTAGTTGNGGCTAAATAATCTCCCTTATATTTTTCTAAAAGATTTTCTAGTTCTTCATCCATGTCTTCCTCAATTAACCAAGACATAAGGGAAGATCTTACCATTAATGAGTCCTTTGGAAATACTTCAATTAAGCTTAAAAATTCTTTTATAGCAGCTTGTCTTTCTTGCATATTCCAAAGTAAAGTTCCTAATCTATATTTTGAACTGAAATATGTTCTAGTCAGGTCAAAATCCAAAAAGTTTTCCTTATAATTTTTTAATATTTCTGCATTTATATTCTTGCTTGAAAGTTCTACAGCTTTTTTTGCTAATTCTTTTTGCTCTTCACTAGATAATGAATTATCAAAGGATAAGATTATATAGGCTTCTGCNCATTCTTCACTTATCTTTAATGCTTCCTTAGCTAACCTTACTCTTTTATTAAAACTTTTATTATTCCATGCATCATTTGCTAGCTTATTAGCTTTTAATAAGTTTTCATCAATTTCTATTTCCTTATTTGTAGTAGAATCCTCTAATTCTGCTGCTACTTCTTCATAAAGATCAGATTTGTTAGTATTATCTACAAATTCTACCGACCATCTATCTTCTTGTAAATCAATTATATTTCTAATTTCTTTAGACTTAGATAATCCTGTACTACTACTTACATTAAATATCTTATAAATATCAGCTACCCTTATATTACTATTCTTAAATAAATTATTTCTATTACCAATAGCATGTATTATTCCGCATGCCCAAGAATTTACTTTCCCTTTATTTATTCCATCATAGTTTATTTCAAATAATTCTTTACATAAATTCTCTGCAAGAAACAAATATCTTTCATCTAGACTACCTTTGCAAGCCTCATTAATAGCATTTATTATTTCTATAATTCTTTCATTGTTATGTGTTTTTTGCATAAATTATGTCTCCTTTATAAATTTCTTAAATCATAATAATTTATTATGATGGCCTTACCAAAAAAAAAGTGCCATTGGCACTTTTTTATCTTAGTCTTCTAAGTTTGCTATTAAAGTAGCTATTTCTTCAACAGCTTTAGCTTCGTCATCACCGTTTGCTACAACAGTAATTTTAGCTCCTTTTGTAACACCTAGTGAAAGAACACCAATTAAGCTTTTAACATTAGCTTTCTTTCCATTGAACTCGATGCTTACATCTGATTTGAATGATGAAGCTTTTTTAACTAATAAAGTTGCTGGTCTAGCGTGTAAACCAGTTCCATTGTTTACTACAACGTCTTTAGATACCATTAAACACACCTCTTTATAAATATTTTAAATAGTTTATTTTCTAACTACTTAATTATATCTATTATTATAGAAAATTTCAAGTTATTATTAATTTATTCTATTAATTGAAGCATCTGGATTAATAAAAAGGACTGTAAGCTAGTCCTTTTTAAACCTTTTAATTTTTATAGTTCTATTATCTTGGTTGAACNATTAATTTTATAGCGGTTCTTTCTTCACCGTCTATTTGAATATCAGTAAAAGCTGGAACACAGACTATGTCCTTCCCACTAGGAGCAACGAAGCCTCTTGCTATAGCTATTGCTTTAACAGCTTGGTTAATAGCACCTGCTCCCACTGCTTGAATTTCTGCTATATTCTTTTCTTTAATAATTGCAGCTAATGCACCTGCAACTGAATTTGGGTTTGATTTTGTTGAAACTTTTAATACTTCCACTTTGTCTTTACCTCCTAGATAAAAAATCGTTTACAATTTGATTTAAATATTATTTCATTTCTCTATATTTATATTCTACATTCTGGTTAAAAATCCTTTTTTATTTTTATTTTTATAAATTTTATAAAAATAAAAAATAAAATGCATTTTGCTAAGCAAAATGCATTTTATTTATTTAGCGTAATCTACCGCTCTTGTTTCTCTTATAACATTAATTTTAATTTGACCTGGATATTCTAAATTTTGTTCTATACTCTTAGATAAATCTCTAGCTAATTCTACTATTCCAGAGTCATCTAATTGATCTGGTTTAACCATAATTCTTATCTCTCTACCAGCCTGAATTGCATATGATTTTTCTACACCTTCATAAGAATTTGCAATTTCTTCAAGCTTTTCTAATCTCTTAATGTATGCTTCTAAGGTTTCTCTCCTTGCCCCTGGTCTTGCAGCTGATATAGCATCTGCTGCTTGAACTAATACTGCTTCTAGTGTTAACATTTCAACATCTCCATGATGAGCTGCTATTGCATTAGCAACAATAGGAGATTCTCCGTATTTCTTTGCTAAATCGCCACCTATTACAGCGTGACGACCCTCATCTTCTTTTGACGCTACTTTACCTATATCATGCAATAATCCTGCTCTCTTAGCTAAATTTACATCTAAGCCAAGTTCTGAGGCCATAATACCAGCTAAATATGAAACTTCAATAGAATGTTTTAACACATTTTGTCCATAACTAGTTCTATACTTTAGTCTACCAAGCAATTTGATAATTTCAGGATGAACACCATGAACANCTACTTCAAGGGTTGCTTGTTCTCCTTCTTCTTTAATATCATTTTCAACATCCTTGGTAGCTCTTTCTACCATTTCCTCGATTCTAGCTGGGTGAATTCTTCCATCTACAATTAACTTTTCTAAAGCTATTTTAGCAATTTCTCTCCTTACTGGATCAAAACTTGATAAAATAACTGCTTCTGGAGTATCGTCTATAATAACATCTACTCCTGTTAATGTTTCTAGGGTTCTGATATTTCTACCTTCCCTACCTATAATTCTTCCCTTCATTTCATCATTTGGAAGGGCAACAACATGTACTGTTGATTCTGATACGTGATCTGCNGCACATCTTTGAATTGCAGTAGTTATTATTTCTCTTGCTTTTTTCTCTGCTTCTTCTTTAGCTCTTGTTTCAACATCTTTAATCATCATAGCAGTTTCATGAGTTATTTCTCTTTTCACTTCACTTAAAAGGATTTCTTTAGCTTCTTCAGAAGTCATTGCTGATATCCTTTCAAGCTCTTCTCTTCTTTTAGTATAAAGATTTTGTACACTTGCTTCCATATCATTGATTTCTTGTAACTTTTTATTTAAAGATTCTTCTTTCTTTTCTAAAAAATCACTTTTCTTATCTAATGACTCTTCTCTTTGAATAATTCTTCTTTCTAGTCTTTGGATTTCATTTCTTCTTTCCCTAGACTCTTTATCTAGATCACTTCTTAGTTTATGAACTTCTTCCTTTGCTTCTAAAATTGATTCTTTCTTAATAGATTCTGCTTCTTTTTTAGCCTTTTCTAAAATTTCAACAGCTTCTTTTTCTAAGCTTTCAATCTTCTTTTTAGACGCACTCTTTATAGCGTTATAAAGTATAATGCATATTACTGCTAATACTATAATTCCACCTATAATCTTAAGAAAAATTTCCATATAAAACACCTCCTCCATTTAATAAACAATTTGTTTAATTGAAAATGTAGAGGTATCATAATTAATCTAACTGATATTTGAAATATGATAAACCAGTATTTGTTATTATTTTATCTTAATTTTAAAATTATGTCAAGTTTAGTTGAATATTTTCCCTAACACCGTTTTCATTTTATTGATATAAAAATAGCCGATGAAATTTACTCACCGACTATTATTATAAACAAAATTACCCAGTTTTATTCAATTAAAGGCAAAATTATTTTTCTTTTTTCTCTTTTGCTTCTTTCTCTTCTTTCACTTCAGCAGGAGCCTTAGCTAATGGAAGACCATATTTTTCCCTAATTTTATTTTCAATATCTAAAGCTAATTCTGGATTGTCTTTTAAGTATTGTTTTGCATTTTCTCTTCCTTGACCTAATCTTATATCTCCGCAAGAGAACCAAGCACCGCTTTTTTGTACAATACCTTCTTTAACACCTACATCAACGATATTACCTGTTCTTGATATTCCCTCATTATACATAATATCAAATTCAGCTTGTTTAAATGGAGGAGCTACTTTATTTTTCATTACCTTAACTCTTGTTCTGTTTCCAATAATAGAATCTCCTTGTTTTATAGAATCTATTCTTCTAACGTCTAATCTAACAGATGAATAGAACTTTAAAGCTCTTCCTCCTGTAGTAGTTTCAGGATTTCCAAACATAACACCAACTTTTTCTCTTAATTGGTTGATGAAAATAGCGATACATCCTGTTTTTTGTATTGCACCAGTTAACTTTCTTAGGGCTTGAGACATAAGTCTTGCTTGAAGCCCCATGTGGGAATCCCCCATTTCTCCTTCAATTTCCGCTCTAGGAACTAAGGCTGCAACGGAGTCAATAACAATAACATCAATAGCTCCTGATCTAACTAATGCTTCAGTAATTTCTAATGCTTGCTCTCCAGTATCTGGTTGTGAAACTATAAGGTCGTCAATATTTACTCCTAAGTTTTTAGCATAACTTGGATCTAATGCGTGCTCCGCGTCAATAAATGCAACTGCTCCTCCTTGCTTTTGAGCTTCTGCAGCAACATGTAGGGCAACGGTTGTTTTACCTGAACTTTCTGGCCCATATATTTCTATTATTCTACCTCTTGGAAGTCCACCTATACCTAAACATATATCTAAATCAAGACATCCTGTTGAAATAGTATCAATATTTAATGTACTATTTTCTCCTAATTTCATTACTGAACCTTTACCAAATTGCTTTTCAATTTGTGACATTGCACTTTCTATGGCTTTTAACTTTTCTGTATTTATATTGCCCATATAGCACCTTCCTTTCTCAACGAACATTTGTTCTATGCATTAATTATAAGTTATTTTTTTAATATAGTCAACATATATATAACATTATTTATATAAAAAGCTCCAACTAATTAGATGGAACTTTATTATAAATTATATCCTTTTTTCCTACTCATAAACAATCAAATACAAGCACTTAATTACATATTACCCTTTACTTATTACTTTTTTACTCGAAACCTAAAATTCCACTCCAAACTCAGTCCTCCACACTCCAAACTCCACACTGCAGAAGCTGAAACCTGTCTTCGACTATTACTTGTTGCTGTTAATTACATTCTTATTCTTGGCAAAATAGTCAATTCCAGAAATTATTGTAATTATAACAGCTAAAATTAATACATATTTAGAACCATATATAATTAAATTCTTTAATATTTGGTTTTCCATAACTAAGGAATATAAATATTCTGATGATTCAACATTTACTCTAAGAAGGCAAATTAAAATAGCTATAATTTGTATTACTGTTTTTACCTTTCCCCAAATACTAGCTGCAATAACTTTTCCTTCTGATGCTGCTATTGTTCTTAACCCTGAAACAGCAAATTCTCTTGCAATTATTACAACAGCTGCCCAAGCCGGAATTGTTTTTAATTCTACTAAGGATATTAGTGCTGCTGTAACTAAAAGTTTATCTGCTAATGGATCCATAAATTTTCCAAAGGTAGTTATTTGATTCCTACTTCTAGCTATATATCCATCTAACTGGTCTGTAACGGATGCTATAATAAATATTATGGTAGCAATAAATGTTCCATAGGGAATATCCCTAACTGCTATAAAAACCAAAAAGATTGGAACTAATATTATTCTAAGCATTGTAAGCTTATTTGCTAAATTCATTATATACCTCTCCTATTAAATCATAATCTAGAGTTTTATTTATCTTAACCTTAACTATATCACCTTTCTTAAGGTTTTCATCAGTCTCGATAAATATGTTTCCGTCAATTTCTGGAGCCATTTCCGTGCTTCTTCCTATGAAATATTTCCCTTTTCTTCCTTCAATAATAGTATCATAAATTTTTGAAATTTTCAATTTATTTAAATTTTCTACAATTTCCTTTTGTATTTCCATAAGTTTGTTATATCTTTCAACTTTTATTTCTTCTGAAAGATGGTTATCCATTTCTGCAGCTGGGGTTCCCTCTTCTTTTGAATATTTGAACACACCCACATTATCTAATTTATACTCTTTTAAGAATTCTTCTAACTCTGTAAAATCTTCTTCTGTTTCATTAGGGAATCCTACAATAAGAGAAGTTCTAAGGACTATATTAGGAATTCTGTTTCTTAATTTATTTATTATTCCAATTACATTTTCCTTATTTGTCTTTCTTCCCATAAGTTTTAAAATTTTACTGCTTATATGCTGTATAGGGATATCTAGATATTTTACTACTTTTTCATTACTTGCCATTTCTTCTATTAAATCTTCAGTTATTTCTTCTGGATAGCAATAAAGAAGTCTTACCCACTCTATTCCCTCTACCTTTGAAATTTCATTAACTAAAATATGAAGTCTTTTACCATCGTAAATATCTATTCCATAATTAGTTAGGTCCTGTGCTATTAATATTATTTCCTTTACTCCATTTTCTGCAAGGTGCTTAACTTCTTTTATTATGGATTCAATACTTCTACTTCTAAATTTTCCCCTTATTTTTGGAATTATACAATAAGTNCANTAATTATCACAACCTTCTGCTATTCTCACATAGGCAGTGTGTTTATCAGTTGTTAATAATCTTTCTCCTTCATTTATAATTTCATCGCTATAGTTTGCTGAAAGTATATTTCTTTCGCCCTTTATAAAATCTAATATAAGCTTATGAAGCTTCATATAGTCATTAACACCCATAAGAATATCTATCTCTGGCATAAGTTTTAATAGCTCTTCACCATATCTTTGGGTTAAGCATCCAGTTGCAATCAACATCTTGCATTTATAGTTTTTCTTATATTCTGCCATTTCTAATATTGTATTAATAGATTCTTGCTTGGCACTTTCAATAAATCCACAAGTATTAATTATTATTATTTCTGCTTCCTTTGGATTATTTGTAATTTCATAAAACTTATTAATTGTTCCTAATATAAGCTCTGAATCAACTCTATTTTTATCACAGCCTAAACTTATCATTCCAACTTTATATTTCTCCAAATTTCTTCCTCCTAAGTTTTCTTACTAACATATTTATTTTAAGTTAGAAGAAAAGTATTTACAATATTTTTATTATAAATCCATTTCTTCCTTTGAAATTAATACTTGTCTTGGTTTACTACCATCTTTCTCTGATATTATTCCTCTTCCTTCTAATTCATCCATTATTCTAGAAGCTCTATTAAAGCCTATTCTTAGTTTTCTTTGCAGGAAGGATGTAGAAGCCTGATTATATTCTACTACTGTCTTTATTGCTTCATCTAATAGTTCGTCAACTTCATCTCCTTCAGAATTTTTGCTTCCTTCTTTTACTCCATTTTCAATATGTTCTAAAATTTCTTCTTGATAATCAACCTTGGAGCTATCTTCTTCTTTTATAAAGTTAACAACTTTTTCTACTTCTTCTTCTGAAATAAAGGCACCTTGAACTCTTAGTGCTTTATTTTCTCCAAGAGGACTATATAGCATATCTCCCCTTCCTAAAAGCTTTTCTGCACCAACATGGTCTAAAATTGTTCTTGAGTCAATTCCTGAAGAAACTGCAAAGGATATTCTAGATGGTATATTTGCTTTTATAACTCCTGTAATAATATCAACGGATGGTCTTTGAGTTGCTATAATTAAATGCATTCCTGCTGCTCTTGCCATTTGAGCAAGTCTACATATATAATCTTCTACATCATTCGGACAAGCCATCATTAAATCTGCAAGCTCATCAACTATTATTACTGTATAAGGAAGTTTTTCTTCTACTATTCCCTTATCAGCTAAGGCGTTATAGCCTTCAATATTTCTAACTGATGCTTCTGCAAATAATTTGTACCTTTTATTCATTTCATTTACTGCCCAGTTTAATGCAGCTGCAGCCTTTTTAGGATCTGTTACAACAGGTATTAATAAGTGCGGAATTCCATTGTATACACTAAGTTCAACTACCTTTGGGTCCACAAGTAAAAGTCTAACTTCCTTTGGGCTGTATTTATATAATAAACTTACTATTAGGGAGTTAATGCAAACTGATTTTCCTGATCCTGTGGCACCTGCCACCAGCATATGAGGCATCTTAGCCAGGTCCCCTACAACACATTTTCCTGAAATATCCTTTCCTAAAGCAAAGGCAAGCCTATTTTTAGAAGTTTTAAATTCCTTAGAATCTAATACTTCCCTTAAAAGGACAGGAGTTTGTTTTTTATTTGGAACTTCAATTCCTATAGCTGCCTTTCCTGGTATTGGAGCTTCCATTCTTACTCCGCTGGCAGCAAGACCTAAAGCTATATCATCTTGAAGATTTACTATCTTTGAAACCTTAACACCTGGACTAGGCTGTATTTCAAACCTTGTTACTGAAGGGCCCTTTGTTACTTGAATTACCTTAGCATCTACTCCAAAGTCGTTTAATATTCCTTCAAGCTTTCCAGCGCTTTCTATTAGTTCTTTTTTATCTTCACTTTTTAATTTCATTCTAGAATTAATATTTAGCAAATCAACTGATGGATGTTGATATATTTTTTCCTCTATTTTTTCTTTATTTATATGACTTTCAATTTCTTTATTTATAACTTCCTTTACATCATTAGAAAGTTTTTCTTTTTTTCCACCTTTAGTTTCTTTTATAATTTCTTTCTCAGCCTTGTTTTCGCCAAAGTTTTCTTCATCATAAACTTCTATATTAAAAGGATTATCTAGTTTATTGGAACTTTCTTCCTTTACATCTTCTAAGGAAGAATTCTTCATAAAATCTAGTATTTTTATTTTATTATTAATCCCATTTATAAATTCTTCTCTTTCTTTAACTTCTGGTACTGCTTCAACTAAAGAATCTTGTTTTGAAAAGTCTTTAGATGCCTTCCTTTCTTCTTTTTTACTGCTCTTTTTAATTGATATTTTATTATTTATTTTCTCTTTTACATACATTATAATATCGTATAAAGTTATGTTCATCACTAGAGTGCTGCCTATAGCCCAAAGTGAAAAATATAATATATAGGAGCCTGCAAAACCTATTAACTTAAAAAGGGGATAGGCTATCATATGTCCTATAAATCCCCCATTTATTCCATCTTCACTAACTATAACATCCCATGTTTCTTTAAAGCCATCTGCTCCTTTTAAAACATGAATGCTTGCTGTAGCACAACCTAAGGTTATTCCTATAATTATTAAAGTAATTCCAAAGGTTCTCCTCGATATTTTTATACTTCCCTTAGAAATTATTATACTATAGCCAAAATAGATTAAATATAGAGGTAAAACAAATGCACTTATACCTATAAGTCTATAAATTATTTGTCTTGAAATTACTGATAAACTTCCTGCTAAGGTTGTGTAAACAGCAATTCCTAATAAGAGCCCTGAGGCTATATATATTATTCCCTTAATATCACCATTTTCTTTTATCTTTTTTTCTTCCTTCTTGCTTCTTTTTTTTCCCTTACTTCTAGGCACTTTATCACCTCTTACTGATATTTTCCAATTATATTTACATAATATTATTATAAACTTTATATAAAAAAAAGCAATTTAAATAAGAAAGCTTATTTAAATTGCTTTTTACTATATATTATTTTCTTCTTGATTGTTTTCTTGGCTTTCAATTAAGTCTTTTAACTTGCTTAATGCATCATTTATTCCCCCAACTTCATCTATTAGTCCACATTCTACAGCCTGCTCACCTATTAAAATAGTTCCCATATCGTTTAATAATTCATCTGACTTTAACATCATTTCTTTTAATCTTGATTTTTCTATTTTTGATGTTCTAACTATGAAATTATCGATTCTTTCCTGCATTTTTTGAAAATATTCGAAGGTTTGAGAAACACCAATTACAAATCCATTCATCCTAATTGGATGTACAATCATTGTGGCAGAAGGAGTTATAAAGGAATAACTAGATGATGTTGCAAGGGGAACACCAATTGAATGTCCACCACCAATTACTATAGACACAGTTGGCTTTGATAAGGAATTTATCATTTCAGCAATAGCTAAGCCTGCTTCTACATCCCCACCTACAGTGTTTAATACTATTAATACGCCCTTTACTTTTTCATTTCTTTCAATTGAAATTAACTGGGGAATAACATGTTCATACTTTGTTGCTTTAGCCTGGGCTGGTAGGACCTGATGACCTTCTATTTGTCCTATAATAGGAAGGACTTGAATAGACTCGTCATCGCTTTCATTTGTAGTTCCAAATTCCTTAATTTCCTGGAACTTTTCCTTTAGTTTACCCTCTTCTTCTTTAGAATCTTTATTTTCTTCTTCATTTAAAAGATTATCTTCTTCATTTACTTTATAATCACCTTTTATTTCTGGTGGATAATCTTCTTCTTTATTATTTTTAAAATTTAAAAAACTAAATTTTTTCATAAGCAAATCCTCCTATACAGTTTTATTTTGTACAGGAGGATATATTTTATTCATTTAGCATAAAAACTTCATGCAGTAAATTTAATGCCTTATCTAAATTATTCTTTTCTATTAAAAGCCAAATTGTCATATTGGAATCGGCTGTTTGAAGTATTTCTATATTTTCTTTTCTTAAGGTGTTAATTATTTTTGCCATTATTCCTGGAACACCCATCATACCAATTCCAACAATGGCTATCTTACTACAATCTTCTCTGACCTTATAATTTATTTTCAGTTCCTTTAGTAGATCCTCCAGAACTTTCTTTTCTTTTAAATCTATAGTGAAAATTTGTTCTGTTGGAAATATATTTATTAAATCTAAGCTTATATTTTTTTCTGCTATTTTTTCTAATAATGTTCTATAATTTCTATTATTATTCTCACTTAATTTTACTGTTATCTGAACTCTATTATTTAAGTGAGTTATTCCAGAAATATGCTTGTCATTTATTGAAAAAACTTTGTTATTTATTAAGGTTCCTTGTGAATCCTTCATGGTGTTTTTTATATAAATAGGAATATTAAATTCTTTTGCAAAGTTAACAGCATTAGGGTTTATTACTTTTGCCCCCTGATTAGCTAATTGGAATACCTCTTCATAGCTTATATTATTTATTAAATTTGCCTTTTCCACTATTCTTGGATCAGCAGTCATCATACCATCTACATCTGTATATATTTCTATGCTTTCAGCTTTAAGGTTAGCCCCTAATATACAGGCTGATGTATCACTGCCTCCCCTTCCAAGAGTGGTAAAGTAGCCCTCTTTAGTTATCCCCTGAAATCCTGAAACAACAGGAACAATGCCTTTCTTTATAAATTCTTTTATATTATTGATATTTACATAAGTTATATTAGCTTCAGTAAACTTATCATCTGTTATAATACCTGCTTGCCCTCCAGTAAGTGGAATTGCATTAATTCCTTCATTTATTAATGCATTGCTCATTATTACTGAACTTATTATTTCTCCACAACACATAAGCATATCAGTTCCTTGTAGGTTACCTTTTTTATAATTATCATCTATCAAGGAAAGAAGGGTATCAGTAGCATAAGGATCTCCTGCTCTTCCAATAGCTGATACAACAACTACAGGAGAAAAGCCCTCTCTTATTGCTTTCTTTACCTTAGCTACTACTTGATTTCTTCTTTCTTCAGTAGATACAGAAGTACCACCAAATTTTTGAATAATTATCTTCAAGTAATAACCTCCTAAAAGTTCTATGCTCTTGTTCTTTTTATCCTGCTCCTATCTGCTGAAACTACAATAACATTTGTTCCTACCTTAGTTACAGTATCCCAAGGTATTTCTACATATTCTTTGCTACCAAAAAGGCCTAATTTACTACCATAAACTGCAGCTACTATAAACTGCAAATTTCCTTTTTCATCTATAATAAAATCTAAATCATGTTGAGTATCATATTTTTCTGCTTCCTCAGTATTAAATATTTCATAGGTTTCGAGTTCACTAAGCAGTCTATATTTATTTTCTCTATTATCCTCTTCATCATAGTATTCATTTTTTCTTCTTTCTCCTCTTAACATAAGATTCACCTCCAGTTTACTCTTATTGTAAATCTTATGATAGGGAGATTAGTTTTATTACATAATATTTTTTTATACTTTTTGCGAATTTAAAGTNTTAAAGGCTTTTATATTAGGTTCTGCAATATTATTTAACTTTTCAAATTCAATATCTGGACCTACATAAGCTGTGCTTATTATGCCTGGTTTAAAGCAAGTATCTAATACATAATTTATGTCCTCCTTATTTATAATGTTAATTTTTTCTATAACTTCTTCTTGAGTTTTTATTTTGTTTTGAAGTAACATTGATTTAGCATTTGCAAACATTCTTGAGGAGGTACTTTCTAAACCTAAAATATAGCCAGCCTTAATTTTTTCCTTGTTTATATCTAATTGTTCTTTACTTATCCCATTTTTAGCAAAATCCCTAAGTTCCTTATTTATTGCATCTAATGCCTTTTCTGCATATTGCTTACTAACTCCGGTATAAATATTATTTATTCCTACTCCAAGATAGGGTTGGGCATAAGAATATATGGTGTAGCAAAGTCCTAGCTCTTCTCTTACCTTTTGGAAGAGTCTTGAAGAAGCTCCACCACCAAAAATATTGTTTAGTAGTAATAAGGCATAGGATTTATCATGGGCATAAGGAAGTCCCTTTAAAGCTAAATTTATATGTAGCTGCTCTATTGGCTTATTTGTATAGATAGTTCCATTTAGTATTTTAGGCTCTTCATAGGATGGCTCATATTGATCTTCACCTTCCCATTCTCCAAACTTCTCTTCAAGAATTTTTCTTAATTCTTTTTCATCAAACTTTCCGCATATAGATACTACAGAATTTTTTGGAGCATAATGACTCTTTACAAATTTCTTTAACTTATTATGGTTAAAGGATTTTATATTTTTGCTGCTTCCTAGTATAGGATAGGATAAGGGATTATCTCCAAATATTGCTTTAGCCTGAGTGTCACTTAGAACATCTTCCGGAGTGTCTTCACTCATATTAATTTCTTCTATTACTACACCCTGTTCTTTTTTAATTTCTTCTTCATCAAATTTTGAATTTATAAGCATATCAGATAGGATATCAATTGCTAAATCTAAATGGGTATTTAATGCTTTTATGTAATAACAGGTTACTTCCTTACTTGTATAGGCATTAATTTGGCCTCCAACATTTTCTATTTCCTCTACTATTTCTTTTGAATTCCTTTTCACAGTGCCTTTAAAGAACATATGCTCAATAAAATGAGAAATCCCGTTTACTTCTAAATCCTCATTTCTTGATCCATTTTGAACCATCACTCCAACACTAATTGAGTTTACGTGCTCTATGTACTCGGTAACTATTCTAAGTCCATTTTTTAATTTATATATATTATACATAATACCTCCTCTTATTTTTATAAATATAATTTATTAGTTGACATTATCAAATATAGCTTTAAATCTATCTTTAATAAGGTTATTTACGATTATACTTATATTTTAGATAATTTACAATAAAATATCCTTAAATATGAACTATTTTGTACTTTTCTTTGCATTAAAAAAAAGGCAATAAATTGCCCTTTAATCCTAANACTTTATTCATTCTTATTTTCTTGCTCTAATAAAGCATCTTTTCTTGAAAGATTAATTCTTCCTTGGTTGTCAATGTCTGTTACCTTGACTAAGATTTCATCTCCAATAGAAACTACATCTTCAACCTTATTTACTCTTTCCTTATCTAATTTAGATATATGGCATAAACCTTCTTTATTTGGAAGTATTTCAACAAAAGCTCCAAAGGTTGTTGTTTTAATAACTTTTCCTAGGTAGATTTCTCCTGATTTTACTTCCTTAGTTAAGCCTTCTATAATTGATATTGCTTTATTTACTCCATCATGATCTGGTGAAGATACAAATACTGTCCCATCTTCTTTTATGTCTATTTTAACTCCAGTTTCATCAATGATTTTGTTAATAACTTTACCACCTGTACCAATTACATCTCTAATCTTATCTGGATTAATGCTAATAATTGATGTCTTTGGTGCATAATTAGAAACTTCTTTTCTTGCTTCAGGAATACATTCCTTAATTACATCTAAAATGTGAAGCCTTGCTTTTCTTGCACCATATATAGCGTCATTAATAACCTTAAAGCTTAAACCTTTGATTTTAGTATCAACTTGTATTGAAGTTATTCCTTCTTCTGTACCAGCTACTTTAAAGTCCATATCTGCAAAGAAATCTTCAATTCCTTGGATATCAGTTAATACTTCTTCCCTTGTTAAGTCTTCTGAAGTTATAAGACCCATTGCAATACCTGCTGCTGGTCTTTTTATTGGAACACCTGCATCTAATAGAGCTAAGGTACTTCCACAAACTGCAGCCTGGGATGTTGAACCATTTGAACTTAAAACTTCTGAAACTAATCTTATTGTATATGGGAATTCCTCTTCAGATGGTATAAGAGGCTCTAATGCTCTTTCAGCTAAAGCTCCGTGACCAATTTCCCTTCTTCCTGGTCCTCTAAGTGGTTTTACTTCTCCTACTGAATATCCTGGGAAGTTATAGTGATGCATATATCTCTTAGATTCTTCCTCACCGATTCCATCAAGTATTTGAATGTCACCAACTGCACCTAGAGTAGCAACTGTCATTACTTGAGTTAATCCTCTTGTAAAGATTCCTGTTCCATGTGTTCTTGGTAATACACCTACCTCACAGCTAATTGGTCTTACTTCATCAAAGGCTCTTCCATCAGGTCTTCTATGATGATTTAAAAGCATATCTCTAACAACTTCTTTTTGAAGTTTATATAATATTTCTTTTATATCTCCAAGGTTTTCTGGATATTTTTCTTCGAATTCAGCATAAACCTTTTCAGTTAAGGCATCTACTGCTGCATTTCTTTCGTCCTTATCCATAATCCACATAGCTTCTTTTACCATTTCGCTGGCAAAATCAGTTATTTCTTTTTCTAAATCTTTGTTTGGTTCATATAATTCCGGAACTATTTTTTCTTTACCGAACTTAGCTACAGCTTCTTCTTGGAATTTAATTATTTCTTGACAAGCCTCAAATCCGTATTTAATGGCTTCGATCATAAGGTCTTCTGGAATTTCATTTCCACCTGCCTCAATCATCATTACTCTTTCGCTAGTTGCACAAACTGTTAAGTGAAGTTCGCTTTCTTCTCTTTCCTTTAAAGTTGGATTTGTGATAAATTTACCATCTACTAGTCCTACTTGAACTGCTGCAACTGGTGTTGAGAAAGGAATACTTGATANGCATAATGCTAAGGATGCTGCATTAATTGCTAAAATTTCTGGTAAGTTATCTTTTTCCACTGATACAACAGTACAAACTACTTGAACATCATTTCTATATCCCTTTGGGAATAATGGTCTTAAGGGTCTATCTACAGCCCTTCCATGTAGTATTGCACTTTCAGAAGGTCTACCTTCTCTTTTAATAAATCCTCCAGGAATTTTTCCAACTGAATATAATTTTTCTTCATACTCTACACTTAGAGGAAAAAAATCTATACCCTCCCTTGGTTTTTCTGAAGCATTAACATTAGTTAAAATAACAGTATCTCCGTAACTAATAAAGGCTGCTATATCTGACAACATTCCTACATGCCCAAATTCTAATTTTAATTCTCTTCCAGCAATATTAGTTTTCAATACTTTTTTCATTTTGTAACCTCCTTTCGGTCTTCTTATACCATTTTAAAATAATTAAAATAATAGAGCGGCTTAAAAACCGCTCTAAAGACTATCTTCTTAAGCCTAATCTTTTTATTATTGATCTATATCTTTCGATATCTTGATCAGCTAAATAGTTTAGAAGACCTCTTCTTTGTCCTACCATCATTAAAAGACCTCTTCTTGAGTGGTGGTCTTTTTTGTGTTGCTTTAAGTGACCAGTTAAAGAATTGATTCTTTCTGTTAATAAAGCAATTTGTACTTCTGGTGATCCAGTATCTCCTTCATGTCTTCCATATTCTTTGATTATTTCTTGCTTTCTTATTGCGTCCATTTTCGCACCTCCATAATATTATCCCCTAAATCCATGAAATGAGACGGCACCCTCACATCTTAGAATTAGGTTCTTCATTTGATATTATAACAAATGATAATTATATTGTAAATTATTATTTTACATAATTTTAATTTCTATATCTTTACCTTTAGCATAGGCTTCATCTTTTTTTAGCTGGTTTATAAGCTCATCTAGACTATTAAATTTTATTTCATCTCGNATTCGGCTAATAAAATACAGCCTTATTTCTTTTTCATATATTGTTTCTTCGAAATTTAGAATAAAGGTCTCTATGGTTAATTCTTTCCCATTTACCGTTGGATTATTCCCAACGGAAGTTATTCCCTTGTAAATTTTATTATTAAATTCAACATTAGTATAATATACGCCTTTTTTTGGAATAACATTTTCATGATTAACTTCCATGTTAGCAGTAGGGAAACCTATAGTTCTTCCTAGTTTTTTGCCATGAATTATTTTCCCCTTAATTGAATAATATCTTGATAGCATTTTTGAAGCTTCTTCTACTTCACCATCAGATATAGTCTTTCTTATTCTGCTGCTGCTTATTATTTCATCTTTATAAGTATAAGGTTCCATAACAAACAGTTCATAACCATATTTATTTTTAAGAGCCTCTAATAAATTTGTATCACCTAAATTTTTATGACCAAACTTAAAATTAAATCCAACTATAATGCCCTTAATATTGTATTTTTCACAGAGCATCTTAATAAAATCCTCTGGTTGAATTTGCATAAATTCTTTTGTAAATTCTTTTAGCACCACAATATCTATCTTTTCTTCTTCTAGGCATTTTATCTTAGTTTCTGTATCCATAATTAATCTGGGGACTTTCTCTGGATTAATTAAGGTTTTCGGATGATTTTTATATGTAAATACCATGCTATTTCCATTATTCTTTTTAGAAATCTCAACTGTCTTCCTTAGAAGGGATAAATGTCCATAATGAAGACCATCAAAACTTCCTAATGCAACATAATTAGGCTTTTTTTTATCTTCTTTATTTATATCATCATCAACTACTATCATACTATCCCCCTAAATAATAAGTAATTTTTCAATTTTAAACCCCTTAATATCTGCTTTTCCAAGGCCTATAAATTTTTCATTTTCATCATATACTCTATATAACTTTCCAACTTCTATCTTACTCTTTGTAAGTCTTTTGTCAAAAACCCTAACACCATTTATCAATAACTTTGAAAATTTATTTGAAACAGTAAGCTTATGGTAAGAAGCTAAGGCTTTATCTATACTAATAATATGGTCTTTTATATTATCGGAAGTTAAGTCGTTGATATTTATAGATTCTTCCTCAGAAAAATTTGAAGTTTTAGTTCTTTTTAAGTCTGTCATTGTGGCTCCAACTTTTAATTTTTCTCCAATATCATAACAAAGACTTCTTATATATGTTCCTTTTGAGCATTTTACCTTCATTCTTATATAGGGATTTTTAATACTTATATCGGTAATTTCTTTTATATTTATGAGTCTGCCTTCCCTAGGAACTTCTATTCCCTTTCTGGCTAATTCATAAAGCCTTACTCCATTTTGTTTTAAAGCAGAATACATAGGAGGAACTTGAGAATATTCACCAACAAATAATTTAACAGCCTCTTCTATTTCCTTATCTGTTAAGCTTGATGGGTCCTTTTCCTCAATTATCTCTCCTTCTAAATCATAGGTAGTTGTTTTTATTCCAAGCTTAAATTCAACTTCATACACTTTATCGGAATTCATAATATAATCAATTATTTTAGTAGCTTTTCCAATGCAAATTGGTAACACACCGCAGGCTTCTGGGTCAAGAGTGCCGGTATGGCCTACTTTCCCTGTACCTGCTATTTTCTTGATTTTTCTTACTACATCAAAGGAGGTCATTCCTTTATTCTTATAAACATTAATTACTCCATCCATATTAAAACACTTTCCCTATTTCCTTTAGTACTTTTTCCTCAGCTTCTTTTAGACTTATGTTCTTTAGTGTTATTCCAGCAGCTTTAACATGTCCTCCGCCACCTAAACTTTCAGCAATTTCCCTAACATCAAAATTATTTTTTGATCTAAGACTTACTTTTGAAGCATTTTCTATTTCCTTAATTAAAATTGCTACTTCTATACCTTTTATTTGCAGAGCAAAGGAAATAATATCTGAAGTATCTCCAATTTCTATACCTAGTTCTTCCCCATAAGACATTGGAATTCTTACTAAAGCAGCTTTACCATTAAATAATAGCTCTATATTACTTAATGCTTTTCCTATTAGTTTCATTTTTTCAAAGGTATTATTATCAAAAAGATTTTGATATATATTAGTATTATTAACTCCAAGATTTTTTAGTTTTGAAGCTATTAAATGAGTTCTAGATGTTACATTTGAATGTCTAAAAGCACCAGTATCTGTTACTAATGAAGTATAAAGGCATGTTGCAATTTCTCTTATTTCATCCTTTTCTTCTTGAAAATTTATGCCTAGTTTTTCAAGCAATTCAAAAACAACTTCTGCTGTTGCAGCTGCCTTTATATCTATATAGTTTTTATCTCCATACTTTTCATTACTAACATGATGATCAATATTTATTACTTCACCTTTGTAATTATAAAGATCTGCAGAAATTCTATCGTAATTTCCACAGTCTAAAACAACTACTATTTCTGTATCATCCTCTGGACTAATAATTTTTCCAGTAGCTTCATTAGAACCCTTTAAAAACTGAAGATTTTCTGAGATAAGATCTTTTGAAATTAAATATACATCTTTTTTTAAAATTCTAAGTCCATTTAAAAGTGCAAGTGCACTACCTACTGCATCACCATCTGGTGATGCATGGTAGGTAATGCCTATTTTATTACTTCTTAATAACTCTTTACTTATTTCTTCTAAGGAATTCACTATCTTGACCTTCCCTTTTCTATAAGTTCATCGATTCTCATTCCGTAGCTTATTGAATCATCTAATTCAAAAAGTATTTGTGGTGTATTTCTTAAATTCATTCTATGGCTTATTTCTCTTCTTACATATCCGCTTGCACTTTTTAATGCTTGGAATGTTTCATTTTTTTCTTCATCATTTTTTGCAAATATACTTACATATACCTTGGCGTAACTTAAATCTTTAGTTACTTTAACTGATGTTATTGATACCATTCCAGTCATTCTAGGGTCTTTTATTTCATCTCTTATTATGATGCTTATTTCTCTCTTAACTTCTTCGTTAATTCTTCCGCTTCTATAATTAGCCATTTAAATCACCTCTCTATTAAAGCTTTTTTCTTTGGATTGCTTGTATAGTAAATGATTCTATTATATCCCCTTCTTTTATATCATTGAATCTTTCAACGCTTAATCCACATTCATATCCAGTTCCAACTTCTTTTACGTCGTCTTTAAATCTCTTAAGGGATGCAAGCTTTGATTCAAATATTACTATTCCATCTCTTATTACTCTAACTTCTGAATTTCTAATTATTTTACCATCAAGAACATATGCACCAGCAATAGTTCCTATGCTAGAAATCTTATAAGTTGCTCTTACTTCTGCCTTTCCATTTACTACTTCTTTGTATTCTGGATCAAGCATTCCTATCATAGCAGATTTAACATCTTCTATAGCATCATATATTACTCTATAAGTTTTAATTTCAACTTCTTCTTTTTCAGCTGCTGCTGTTGCATTTGAATCTGGTCTTACATTAAATCCTATAAGTAATGCATTTGAAGCCGTAGCTAAGCTAACATCTGTTTCTGTTATTGCACCAACTCCACCATGGATAACTCTAACTTTTACATCATCAGTTGAAAGTTTTTCTAAGGATTGTTTTATAGCTTGAACTGTTCCTTGTACATCGGCCTTTACTATTATGCTAAGTTCTTTTACATTACCTTCTTTAATTTGGTTGTATAGATCTTCAAGAGAAACTCTATTGCTTGCACGGAAGCTTTCATCTTTAATCTTCTCTTTTCTTTTTTCAGCCATGTTTCTAGCAGTTTTTTCATCTTTTACAACAATAAATCTATCCCCAGCTTCTGGTACTTCTGAAAGACCTAGTATTTCTACTGGTATTGATGGACCTGCTGTTTTAATTTTCTTTCCTTTATCGTCGAACATAGCTCTTATTCTTCCGTAAGTATTACCTACTAATATAGAATCTCCTACATTTAATGTACCACTTTGAACAAGTAGAGAGGCTACTGAACCTCTTCCTTTATCTAATTTAGCATCAATTACAGTACCTTTTGCTTTTCTCTTTGGATCTGCCTTAAGCTCTGACATTTCAGCTGTTAATAATACCATTTCTAATAGTTGGTCGATGTTTTCACCAGTTTTTGCTGAAACAGGTACAGCAATAGTGTCTCCACCCCACTCTTCAATAAGAACTTCTACTTCTGATAGTTCTTGCTTAACTCTATCTACATTAGCGCCTTCTCTATCTATTTTGTTTATTGCAACTATCATTGGAACATTAGCAGCCTTACAGTGACTTATTGCTTCTTTTGTTTGAGGCATTAATCCATCATCTGCTGCAACAACTAAGATAACTACATCTGTTATTTGAGCACCTCTTGCTCTCATTGCTGTAAAAGCCTCGTGACCTGGTGTATCAAGGAAAGTTAGCTTTTCTCCATTAAGACTAACTGTGTAAGCACCTATATGCTGTGTTATTCCACCTGCTTCACTTGATGTAACATGAGCTTTTCTAATATAGTCAAGCAAAGAAGTTTTACCATGGTCAACGTGTCCCATTACAGTAATAACAGGAGGTCTTTTTACAAGATTTGCTTCATTTACATCTTCTTCTATATTTAAATCTTCTTCTATATTTAAATCTTCTAGTTCTTCTGTTTCTTCCTTCTTAACTGCTAGGCATTCATATTTTTCACAAACTTTTTCCGCAGTTTCAAAATCAATTTCTTGGTTAATAGCTGCCATAACACCTGTAAATATTAAGGTTCTTATAACATCTGCAACTGGTTTGCCTAATTTTTCTGCTAATTCTTTTACAGTTATAGTTTCTCCGATTTCAATAACCTCTGATGTAATTTCAGGTTCTTCTTCTTTTTTGNTATTCTTTTTCTTCTTTTTCTTTTTAGCTTGATTATTAACTTCTTCTGCTATTTGTTCTTCATATTCATCTACAATATTTTTTGGTTCAGAGTCTTTTTCTTTTTCTGCAAGTAATTCTTTAATTAACTCTGCGTCTTCCTCTTCTATTACGCTCATATGATTTTTAACATCAATACTAAATTCATTCATTAATAGTTCTATAAGTTCTTTCGAACTAATTTCCAGTTCTTTTGCCAATTCATATACTCTTATTTTTGACAATAAAAACACCCCCGATTAAATTTTTATTTTTCCTCTTCATAAAGGGCATAGAGTTTTTTAGCTATATTCTCATCGGACACAGCTAAAATTTTTACTTCTTCTCTACCTATAGAAACACCCAGTTCTTCTTTTGTGAAATCTTCTATACATTTTATATTTTTTATTTTGCAATGATTAGTAAATTTCTTTTTTGTACTTTCTGATGCATCCTTTGAAATTATAAATAAATAGATATCTTTTTTATTTCTTTGTTCATTGCATTTACTATAACCTTCTATTAAGCTGCCAGCTCTTTTTGCTAATCCTAGAAAATTAAAAAACTTATTCATTTATTATTTCTTCCTTTAATCTATTATAAACAGTTTCATCAATTGCAATGTCTAAACTTCTACTAAGTCTTTTTGTATTAAAAGCTTTTTCTAAGCAGTCTTGATCTCTACAGATATAAGCTCCTCTACCGGATTTCTTACCAGTTAAGTCTACTGAAACCTCTAAGTCAGGACTTTTTACAACCCTTATTAACTCTTTTTTAGGCTTCATTTCCATACATCCAGTACACTTTCTTAAAGGAATTTTCTTTACTCTCATAAAAAATCCTCCCTATTCTTCAAATGATAAATTTTCTACTTCTTCATCATTTTCTATTTCTTCAATATTCTCTGCTTCTTCTTTTAAAGCTTCAGCTTGTGATTTACTTTTTATATCTATTTTCCAATTAGTTAATTTTGCTGCAAGTCTTACATTTTGACCTTCTTTACCAATTGCTAATGATAATTGGTTATCCTCAACTACTACCTTAGCTGACTTTGTTTCTTCATCANCAGTTACTTCTAACACCTTTGCTGGGCTAAGGGATGCTGCTATAAATTCTTCTGGGTCTTTGCTCCATTTTATTATGTCAATTTTTTCTCCCTTAAGTTCATCAACGATTTTTTGGACTCTTGCACCTCTTGGTCCAACACAAGCTCCCATTGGATCAATATTTTCATCATGGGAATAAACAGCTATCTTACTTCTTGATCCTGCTTCCCTTGAAATACTTTTTATTTCTACAACACCGTTATATATTTCTGGAACTTCTAATTCAAATAATCTTTTTACAAGACCTGGGTGAGTTCTTGAAACTATTATTTGAGCACCCTTTGATCCATTTTTAACCTCAACAACATATAGTTTTACTTTTTCATTAAAGTTATATTCTTCTCCAGGAATTTGTTCATTAGGTCCTACAGTTGTTTCAATTCTGCCAAGGTTAATAAACACATTTCCTTTATCTTTTCTAAGTACTGTACCAGTAATTATGTCATATTCTAATTCCTTTAATTCTGTATATATAGCATTTCTTTCTGCTTCTCTTATTCTTTGTGTTACCACGCCTTTAGCTAGTTGGGCAGCAACTCTACCAAAGTTTTTAGGTGTAACTTCTAAATCCACTATATCATCTAAATCATATCTAGGACTTATAGCTTTTGCCTCTTCTAGACTGATTTCTGTTATATCATCATATACATCTTCTACAACTACTTTTTGAGCATATACATGGATTTCTCCATTTTCTCTATTTATATTTACCTTTACATTTTGCGCTGAAGTTGTTGGGCCTGCATAATTTTTCTTGTACGCTGCAACTAGCGCATCTTCAATTGTTGTAAATAAAAGTTCTTCGCTAATCCCCTTTTCTTTTACTATTTCTTTAAGAGCGCCTATAAACTCTTCATTCATTTTAATATCCTCCTTATTATATTTCCCCTTCTAAATTGGCTGATTTTATTTTTTCTTTAGGAATATCTATAAGTTCTCCAGCTTCTTCTAAGATAACTGAATCATCCTTTACTTCTTTTAATATTCCTTTAAAAGTTTTTTTGCCATTAAGTCCCTTTGATAGCTTAACTTGAATTTCTTTTTCAATTTGCTTTTTATAATGATCATCTGTATATAGCCTTCTATTTAATCCTGGAGAAGACACTTCTAAATAGTAAGCTTCCTTTATTGGATCCTTTTCATCCATTATGTCACTTACTCTTCTAGACATAGCTTCACAATCTGATAAAGTTATGCCACCGCCTTCTTTATCAATATATATTCTTAAGTAATAATTACCATCCTCTTTTACATATTCAACGTGATAAATTTCTAAATTTAATTGTTCTGCTACAGGTCTTACTAATTGATCAATTTCATTAACTAATAAATCAACCTTCATATTAAACCTCCTTTTAAAATGATTTTGTAGATTATAAGCTATAATAGAAGTTTTCCCAATATTCTATAAAAAAAGCAACTATTTTAGTTGCAATTAAATAGAAAGAGCGGGTATTTAATATCCCACTCCCAAATTCTAGCTATTAGTAAATTACTTCTTATGTTTATCCTAACATAATTTAAATATTAATACAAGGAAAATTTAAAATATTGATAGAGAACGGAATATATTGAAATTTATATTATAAATTTTCTATTTCCTTCATCAATTCTTCTATTAAATCTTCTTCCTTAACCTTCCTTACAATTTTACCTTTCTTAAAGATTAAGCCCTCGCCATTTCCTCCAGCTATTCCAATATCTGCTTCTCTTGCTTCTCCTGGACCATTAACTGCACATCCCATTACAGCAACCTTAATATTTTTATTTATATTTTCTAATCTTTTTTCAACTTCTTTTGCTATTTCAATTAGCTTAATTTGAGTTCTTCCACAAGTTGGGCAAGATACAAATTCTAAACCTGTTTCTTTAAGTTTTAAGGCTTTTAGTATTTCTTTTGCAACTCTTACTTCCTCTATAGGATCACTTGTTAGGGAAACTCTAACAGTATCTCCTATACCTTCTGCTAGTAAAGTACCAAGGCCTATACTTGATTTTATTGTTCCTCTAAAAGGCGTTCCTGACTCAGTTACACCTAAGTGCAGCGGATAATCACAAGACTTACTCATTAGTCTATAGGCCTCAATCATCATAACAACATCTGAAGATTTTATTGAAATTGCTATATCATAAAATTCTAAATCTTCTAATATTTTAACATGTCTTAAGGCTGATTCTACTAACCCCTTTGCAGTAGGCTTTCCATCTCTTTGTAAAATATCCTTTTCTAAAGATCCTGAATTTACACCTATTCTTATTGGAATATTCTTAGCTTTTGCAGCCTCAGCAACGGCCTTTACTTTTTCCTCATTCCCAATATTTCCAGGATTTATTCTTAAAGCTGAAACTCCATTTTCTATTGCTTTAAGAGCTAATTTATAATCAAAATGTATATCTGCAACTACTGGAATTGGTGACTGAATGCAAATTTCCTTTAAGGCTTCTGCCGCTTTCATATCTGGAACTGCACATCTTATGATATCACAGCCTGCAATATTTAATTCTCTTATTTGTGCAATAGTTGCTTCTACATCTCTTGTATCTGTGTTGGTCATAGATTGTATTGTTATTTTTGCATCTCCACCAACATAAACATTTCCAACTTTTAATTTTCTTGTTTTTCTTCTTTCCATATATGTCTCTCCTATAAACTTATAGGGAATAGTATATCCTTTATAGTTACTAAGATCATAACTCCAAATAAAAACATAATTCCAAGATAGTTTATCGCTCCAACTATTTTTTCTGGAACTTTTCTTCTTGTAATTAACTCAATTAATAATATTACTGTCCATCCACCATCTAAGGCTGGGAAAGGCATCATATTCATAACTGCTAAGTTTATGCTTATATAAGCTAAAAAGTTAATTAAATTCCAAATTCCATTTTCAGCTGCCGCACTGGACATTCGAATTATAGATACTGGGCCTCCAACATCTGTTTTTAAATTTAATCTTCCAGTAATCATCATCTTTAGTCCTGTAAATGTTTGACTTACTGCTGAAACAGTTTTATTGAAACTATGTTTAAAACTCTCGAAGATACTTGGTTCATCTACTAATTTAAAGCTAAAACCTATCATATATCTTTCGCCATAATCATCTTTAACTAATTCTGGAGTTATGGTATATTCATACTTTTCCCCATTTCTTTCTATTAAAAAATCTACTGGATTGTCCTTTGCCATTCCTATAGCAATTTGTATGTCATCTGAAGCAAAAACTTTATTACCATTAGCTTCTAAAAACTTATCTCCTACTTGAAGACCTGCTTCCATAGCGGGAGAATTTTCTATAAGACCATCTACCACTGGCAAACTATATCCAAATTTATTTAAAAAAATTGTGTACATTAGTACTGCAAATAAGAAATTCATAGCAGAACCTGCTATTATTACACTTATTCTTCTTAAAGGAGGCTTTGATGAAAAACTTCTTTCATCCTGTACTTCTTCTTCCTCACCTAGCATTTTAACATATCCTCCTATAGGAAACAAACCTAAGGAATACTTTGTTTCCTTTCCCTGGGTAGAAAGGATTTTAGGTCCCATTCCTATAGAAAATTCTTCAACTTTAATTCCATTAACCTTTGCCATAATAAAATGTCCAAGTTCATGAACAATGATAAGTAAACCAAATCCAATTAGCGCATAAATTATATACAATATACTTCCTCCTAATTCCAATTATCCCTTACATATTTTCTTACTTCCTTATCAGTTTCTAATATATTCTCTAAAGTAAGCTCCTTTCTTTTTTCTTCCTTAAAGTTTTCTAATGTTTTTTCTATTATACTTGGAATTTCAATAAATTTTATTTTTTCTTCTAATAATAATGCAACAGCCTCTTCATTTGCACCATTTAATATACAGGGAGCAAGGCCTCCTTCTTTTCCAGCCTTATATGCCAGCTTTAGACACTTGAAAGTTTCCATATCTGGCTTTTCAAAGGTAAGCTCACTAATTTCATAAAAATTAAGTTTTTTAGCAATAGGATTCTTTCTTTCCTTTTTATTTAAGGCATATTGTATTGGCAGCCTCATATCTGTAGATCCAAGCTGTGCAATAACACTTGCATCTTTATATTCAACCATTGAATGAATAATACTTTGAGGGTGAACAACTACTTCTATATTTTCATAAGGACAATCAAATAAATAATGGGCTTCTATTACTTCTAATCCCTTGTTCATTAAAGTTGCTGAATCTATAGAAATTTTCTTCCCCATATCCCATTTTGGATGATTTAAGGCATCTTGNACTGTAACATTTTTTAAATACTCAGTATCTTTTCCCCTAAAGGGCCCTCCTGAAGCAGTTAAGATAATTTTATTAATATCTTCTGTTTTATATCCACTTAGANCTTGGAATATTGCACTATGTTCTGAATCTACTGGATATATATTAATTTTATTTTCCTTTGCCTTTTCTATAATAAGTTCTCCTGCAACTACTAGTGTTTCCTTATTAGCTAAAGCTATATCCTTTTTTGCTTCTATTGCCTTGATTGTAGGTCTAAGACCAATCATTCCAACAACAGAGGTTACAACCATATCTATTTCTTCTAAAGAAGCAATTTTTTCTAACCCTTCAATTTCTGAATAAACTTCTATATTAAGGTTATTTTCTATACAATAAGATTTTATGTCCTCAGCAGCTTTTCTATCCATCATAGCAACATATTTAGGCATAAATTCTTTAATTATTTCCTTCATCTTGTTTACAGATGTATTTGCACTTACCCCAACTAAGTTAATTTCTTGATTAGAATTTCTTATTACATCTAAGGTTTGGATTCCTATTGAGCCTGTTGCTCCTAAAATTGAAATACTCTTCATTTTTGCCTCCTAATTTAAGTACATATATAAACTTATCTCTTAGTAAGATTTATTAAATAAAGAAAAATAAAATATTTTACATATAAGTTTTTCTTTATTATTTTATTTTATATTATTATTACTATAAAAACAATTATTCTCACTGGAAAATATTTTATTAAATTATTAATATAAATAAGTTTTAGAGTAAAATAATAAAAAATAACAGCTGAAAGGGAATTTCATTTTTTAAATTCCATTTCATCTGCTATTTTTAACTTCTTATAATAAATATTTAAATTCCAACTATAAATGTTAAATAATAAAATACTACAAGTGAATTAAACAAAATAGAATCAAATCTATCTAGTATTCCACCATGACCTGGTATTAAATTTCCATAATCCTTTATACCTACATATCTTTTAATAGATGAAGCTACCAAATCACCAAGCTGTCCCATAATTCCACATAAGGCCCCTATTAATATAAAGTCTATCAAATTTACATTTGCTATCTTATTAATCATAATTATACCAAAAATTCCGCAACCGATAGTACTTCCTAAAAAGCCTCCTATGGATCCAGCAATTGTTTTATTTGGACTTATTTCTGGACACAATTTTTGTCTTCCAAAATATTTTCCTGAATAATAGGCAAGGGTATCAGAAACCCATGAGCCAATAAATATTAACCAAATTAAAAAATTACCATTTGGCTTGCTGCTAATAATAGGAATAAAGCTAAACAAAATTCCTACATAAATAAAACCTAATACAGTCAGTGCTGAATCTATAAAATTATATTTTAAATTTATTATAGGAACTATTAATAATAAGATTGAAATTAATAAAAGTACATATACAAATTTCTCAATATTATTATTCATTAAGTAATAAATCACTAATAAAATGTATCCGGCTAAAGGTATAGGATTAAACTTCTTTTCTTTTAAAGCATTATAAATTTCATATAAACCCAAAAAGGAAACAATAAAAGTAATAGACTTTAACCAAACCCCTCCTAAGAAAAGAAAAATTATAAAGGGCGCCATTACTAAAGCCCCAAAATACCTACTATTTTTTTTCATTACCACACCTCTAAACTATTATATTCCACCATATCTTCTATTTCTATGTTGGAAATCATAAATGGCCTTATGTAAGTGTTCCTCTTTAAAATCTGGCCAACATATATCTGAATACCAAAATTCTGAATAAGCACACTGCCACAATAAGAAGTTGCTAATTCTTTGTTCTCCAGAAGGTCTAATTATTAGATCTGGATCAGGTATATCATATGTATATAGATAACTAGAAAAAGTTTTTTCAGTTATTTCATCCGATTTTATCTTGTTATCTTTATAGTCTTCTGCTATATCCTTTACCGCTCTTAAAATTTCATCTCTTCCACCGTAATTAAAAGCTAAATTTAGAACAAGACCTTTATTATCCTTAGTAGTATTAACAGCCTTTGTTATCTCATTTTCTGCATTTTGGGGCAGTTTTGTAATATCTCCAGATATTCTTATAACTACTCCATTCTTATTTAATTCCTCTAGTTCCTTTTTTAAGTATTCTACTAAAAGGTTCATTAAAGCAGAAACTTCCTCCTTAGGCCTTTTCCAGTTTTCAGTTGAAAAAGCATAAAGGGTTAGATACTTAACTCCAATTTTATTTGCTTCTTTAAGAATCCTTCTAATAGCCTCTACTCCTGCCCTATGTCCCATTGTTCTTGGAAGATTTCTTTTTTTGGCCCATCTCCCATTTCCATCCATTATTATTGCTATATGTTCAGGAATATTGTCTTTATCTAAAATTATTTCTGTTTTCTTTTTCTTTATAAAGGATCCTATCATACTTCCTTCACCCTCCATTATTAAATAAGGAAAAACCCGCTAAAGAGCAGGTTTATATAGACATTATCTCTTTTTCCTTAGATAAAACTATTCCATCTATTTCTTTAACAAATGAATCAGTTATTTTTTGTACTTTTTCTTCAGCAGATTTTAACTCATCTTCTGAAATTTCTCCATCCTTTTTAAGAGCTTTAATTTTATCATTTGCTTCTTTTCTAATGGCTCTTATGGCAATTTTTGATTCTTCTCCTGTCTTTTTAACAGCTTTTACTAAGTTTCTTCTTGTTTCTTCAGTTAATTCAGGAACTACTAATCTTATAACATTACCATCATTTGAAGGATTTATTCCAAGATCTGAAGTTAATATTGCTTTTTCAATTTCTTTAATTAAAGATTTTTCCCATGGAGATATTGCTAGTACTCTTGGCTCTGGTGCAGATATGTTTGCAACTTGATTCAAAGGACAAGGACTGCCATAATAATTTACTTGTATTCTGTCAAGCATAGTAGGGTTTGCTCTACCAGCTTTCATAGTTGATAAATCCCTTTTTAATACAGATATTGTCTTTTGCATTTTCTCTTCTAATTTTTGAGTTATATCTTTAATCATATAAACCTCCCTATTTTATACTTGAAACTAATGTACCAATTTTTTCCCCAGAAACAGCTCTTATAATATTTCCTGGTGTATCTAATCCAAATACTAAGATTGGAATATTATTATCCATACATAATGAAGTAGCTGTGGAATCCATTACTTGTAATCCTTGATCTAAAACTTCAATATAATTTAATGTATCATACTTTTTAGCATCTGAATACTTATTTGGATCCTTATCATAAACTCCATCTACTTTTTTTGCTAATAAAATAACGTCTGCTTCTATTTCAGCAGCTCTTAAAGCGGCAGTAGTATCAGTTGAAAAATACGGATTTCCTGTACCAGCTGCAAATATTACAACTCTTCCCTTTTCAAAATGTCTTACAGCTCTTCTTCTAATAAAAGGTTCTGCAATTTCTCTCATTTCTATAGCAGTTTGAACTCTTGTTTTTACGCCATTTTGTTCTAAAGAATCTTGTAGGGCTAAAGCATTAATACAAGTTGCTAACATTCCCATATAGTCAGCTTGTGCTCTATCCATGCCTTCTCCGCTTCTACCTCTCCAGATATTTCCGCCACCAACTACTAATCCAACTTCTAAATTCATAGCAATTAGTTCTTTAATTTCTAGTGCAATTCTTTTAACTACATCAAAATCGAATCCAAATCCATTCTTTCCTGCTAAAGCTTCTCCCGAAATTTTAAGTATTACTCTTTTATATTCACTTTTTCCCATTCTTAGTACCTCCACAATATAAATTTGGCATCTCCTGTAAAAAAGGAGAACACAATGTGTCCTCCTTTGTATTACTTAGTCATCTTAGCTACTTCATCAGCGAAGTTATCTTCAGCCTTTTCGATACCTTCTCCTCTTTCGAATCTTACATATCTGTTAACTGTTATAGGAGAACCAACTTCCTTTGATTTTTCTTGAAGGTATTTGCTTATGCTCTTATCTCCATCTTTAACCCAAGCTTGATTTAAAAGACATACTTCTTTAAANTATTTTTGGATTCTACCATTTACCATTTTATCTATTATCTTTTCTGGTTTTCCTTCATTTAAAGCTTGAACTCTGTATATTTCTTTTTCTTTTTCTAAAGCAGTTTGATCTACATCATTTTCACTTAAGAATAATGGATTTGCAGCAGCAACTTGCATACAAACATCTTTTGCTACTTCCTTTAACACTGCAGTATTNTTAGAATCAGAACCTAATTCAACAATAACTCCAATTCTTCCACCGCCATGGATATAACTTTCTATTAATCCTTTTTCAACTGAGAATTTTTCGAATCTTCTTAAAGTCATATTTTCGCCTAATTTTGCAATTAAAGCTGTTAAAGTTTCTTGAATTGTATTGTTGTCATCATACTTTTCGTTAACAAGTTCTTCTACAGTTGTTGCAGAAGTTTTTGAAGCTATTTCTGCTATTCTATCAGCAACAGCAATAAATTCTTCATTTGCTGCAACGAAATCTGTTTCACAGTTTAATTCAACAATTCCAGCTGTTTTTCCATCTTCTGATATATAAGTTTTTACAAGACCTTCAGCAGCTACTCTTCCAGCTTTTTTAGCAGCAGCAGCTAATCCCTTTTCTCTTAATATTTCAACAGCCTTTTCCATATCTCCATTAGCTTCTGTTAAAGCCTTCTTGCAGTCCATCATTCCTGCACCAGTTTTTTCTCTTAATTCTTTAACTGATTTAGCAGTTACCATAATGTATATTCCTCCTAACTTTTTGTAAACCTTATTATTTAGGTTAAAAGGTAAATGAGAAGTCTCACCTACCTTTTTATATTTTTATTCAGCTAATTGTTCGCCTTGTCTTCCTTCGATAATTCCATCAGCTATTTTAGCAGTTATTAATTTAACAGCTCTTATAGCATCATCATTTCCTGGAATTACATAATCTACTTCTTCAGGGTCACAGTTAGTATCTACGATACCAACAACAGGGATTCCTAAAATCTTAGCTTCTGAAATTGCATTTTTTTCTTTTCTTGGGTCAACAACGAACATAGCTCCTATGTTATTAGCATCTAAGTTCTTTATTCCACCTAAGTTCTTTTCTAGTTTTTCCATTTCGTTTCTTAATTGAGCAACTTCTTTCTTAGGAAGAACTTCGAACGTTCCATCTTCTTCCATTTTCTTTAATGCTCCAAGTCTATTGATTCTAGTTTTTATAGTAGTGAAATTTGTTAACATTCCACCTAACCATCTATTATTAACGAAGTGCATATTTGATCTTATAGCTTCTTCTTCAATAGCTTCTTGAGCTTGCTTTTTAGTACCTACAAATAATATTTCTTTTCCTTCAGCTGCAACTTCTTTAATGAAGTTATAAGCTTCATCTACCTTTTTAACTGTTTTTTGTAGGTCGATTATATATATTCCATTTCTTTCTGTGAATATATAAGGAGCCATTTTAGGGTTCCATCTTCTTGTTTGGTGTCCAAAATGTACACCTGCTTCTAATAATTGTTTCATTGATATTACTGACATTTTCTTACCTCCTGGTTTTTCCTCCAATATCTTCTTATAAAGCTTCCTTTAAAAGGCACCATCTTTACAAATCTGATATTGTGTGTATTTTATTACCTTAGTTAGTATAACATAACCTAATTATGGTGGCAACATTTTTTTTACCAAAATACTTCAATTTTAATTTTTCATACAAAAAGATGCCAATATAAATTGACATCTTTAATTTATGCTATTTTATTTTTTTAATTCCTCTAAAAGCTTGTCATTTAATATTTTAATATGAGTTCCCTTCATTCCAAGGGATCTAGACTCAATAACTCCAGCACTTTCAAATTTCCTAAGTGCATTTACAATAACACTCCTAGTAATTCCAACTTTGTCTGCTATTTTAGAAGCTACTAATAAACCTTCGTTTCCGTCTAACTCATCAAAAATATGTAAAATAGCTTCACGTTCTGAATAGGAAAGAGTACCGATTGCTAATTCTACAACAGCTTTTTTTCTCGCTTCCTCTTCAATTTCATCTTGTTTTGATCTTAGTATTTCCATGCCAACTACAGTTGCACTATATTCTGCTAAAACTAAATCTTCTTCTGTAAAGTCCTTATCAAATCTTGCAAGGATTAAGGTTCCAAGCCTTTCTCTATTTCCTATTATAGGAACAATTGTAGTTATCTTATTATCTATAATACAATGGCCCTCACCTTTAAAGACACATTCACCTTTATTTTTTAGATTAGCAATACTTTCATTNATATTTAGCAAACTATCATTATAGCTCATTGGAAATCTTTTTTCGCTTACTACATAGTTTTTCATAATATCGCATTCAAAGTCTTTTACAAATGTATATCCTATTATCTTTCCTCTTCTACTAGTTACATATACATTACATGCTAAAACTTCACTTAAAATAGAGCATATATCTTCAAAAGCTACAGGGTCCGTACCGGATTTTTGTAATATTCTATTAAGCTTTCTAGTTTTGTCTAATAGTGATGACATTCCATCTCCTCCTATAAATACAATCAATTTTTTGAATATTCAAAATTAATTAAATATTCAAAAAAATTTGATTCTTTATTAAAGAATATCATAACCATTCCCTATTTTCAACAATTTTTTCTCTTATTAGACAACTACTAGTTATTATTTTCACTTTCTTTGCTTATAGAAATCTCATTTTTGCATTCAGGGTTAGAGCATTGTCCGTAATTTCCTTTGGTCTTGCTATATTTTAAGACCATATAAGAATTACATTTTTCACATTTTTCTTTAAGAGGTTCATTCCAGCTAACAAAATCACAATCTGGATAATTACCACATCCAAAGAACTTTCTACCCTTCTTACTTCTTTTCCCTACTACCTTTCCACCGCATTTAGGGCAAGGTACATCTAATTCTTCTACTATTGGCTTTGCATTTTTACAATCTGGGTAACCTGGGCAAGCTAAGAATTTTCCGTATCTTCCTCTTTTAATAACCATCATTCTACCGCATTTATCACAAGGGACATCAGAGACTTCATCTTCAATAACAACCTTAGAGATCTCTTTTTCNGCCCTATCAAGAGATACTTTTAATGGTTTATAAAAATCACCTACGATTTTTCTCCACTCTTCTTTTCCTTCTTCTATATAGTCTAAGTTTCTTTCCATATCTGCTGTAAAATCAACATCCACTATTTCTTTAAAATATTCACTTACTATATTATTAACTATAGTTCCAAGCTCTGTTGCTTTAAGATTTTTCTTTTCTCTTACAACATAGTCTCTGCTTAATAATGTTGCTATGGTTGGAACATAGGTACTTGGTCTTCCAATGCCCTTTTCTTCAAGAAGTTTAACAAAGGAAGCTTCCGTATATCTAGCAGGCGGCTGAGTGAAGTGCTGTTTTCCTTCTATATTAACCTTTGTAAGTTTATCCCCTTCTTCTAAGTTTGGCAGGGATACATCTTCTTTTTCTTCTTCAGAGTTATATTCATATATCTTCATGAATCCATCGAAGTTAATCATAGAACCGCTTGCCTTAAATTTATAATCTCCATTTTTTATTTCTATACTTTTAGTTTTTAATTCACAGGATTCCATTTGGCTCGCCATAAATCTATTCCAAATTAAAGAATATAATTTATACTGCTCAGGAGTCAGAGATTTTTTTGCTATTTCAGGAGTAATTTCTATTACTGTCGGCCTTATTGCTTCGTGGGCATCCTGAGTATTTTTCTTAGTTTTATATACTCTTTTATTTTTAGGAGCATATTCTTCACCAAAATTAGCTTTAATAAATTCTAAAGCTTTTTCTTGAGCTTCATCTGAAATTCTTACAGAGTCTGTTCTCATATAAGTTATAAGACCTATAGTTCCATGTCCCTTAACTTCAACACCTTCATATAAAACCTGCGCTATTGACATAGTTCTTTTTGTTATAAAATTTAATTTTTTAGATGCTTCTTGTTGAAGGGTACTAGTTGTAAAAGGTGCCAGTGGATTTTTAATCCTTGTTCCTTCCTTTACCTTTGTTACTTCAAACTCACCATTTTTTAGTTCTTCAATTATCTTATTACTTTCTTCTTCAGTATTTATTTCAATCTTTTTATTTTTATATTGACTAAGTCTTATTGGGAACTTTTTTCTATCCTTAACAGCAGTACAATCTACTGTCCAATATTCCTTAGGAATAAAATTTTTAATTTCCTCTTCTCTATCACAGATTAATTTTAAGGCAGCTGACTGAACTCTACCTGCACTTAATCCCCATTTTACATTTTTCCATAAAATCGGGCTTATTTCATAACCAACTAATCTATCTACTATTCTTCTTGCCTGTTGGGCATCCACTAAATTTAAATTTATTTCTCTTGCTTCCTTAATAGATGCTTTAACAGCTTTTTTAGTTACTTCATTAAATACTATTCTGCATTTTTGATTTTCATCAATCTTTAATATATTTGCTAAATGCCATGATATCGCTTCCCCTTCACGGTCAGGGTCAGTTGCTAAATATATTTTATCTGCTTTTTTAGCAGCTTTTCTTAATTTATTAAGTAATTCGCCTTTACCTCTAATAGTAATATACTTGGGGTTAAAATTATCCTCGATATCTACACCTAATTTACTTTTCGGTAAATCTCTCACATGTCCCATTGATGCTTCGACTATATAATTTTTTCCAAGATATTTTCCTATAGTCTTTGCTTTTGCAGGTGATTCCACTATTACAAGATTTTGTCCCATATATAAAACTCCATTATTATTTGGAGTTTTCACCCCCTTAAATTTTTTATAATGATTTTACGTAATAATTGCCTGGAAGGCAAATAATTTCATTTTTCTTTTGCATTTCAAATAATAACCCAAATAACACCTTTCTGTCAACATTTACACATTCTAATATTTCGTCCAAATGTCTTGGTTCATCACTTATAATATTAAAAAGAGACTTTCTTAAACTAGAAACTTTAGTCTTTTTCCCCTCTTTTGCTCTAAGATTAAAAAGACTCCTAAGGTCCTCTAAATCTGATAATATATGGGCTCCATCTCTTAGTAATTTGTTGCATCCAGCACTATTTTTTTGAAATATTGATCCTGGAACTGCCATTATTGGCTTACCTTGATAAAGGGCATAATCTGCAGTAATTAATGATCCGCTTTTACTTGAAGCTTCAACAACTACTAAACCTTCAGAAATTCCGCTAATTATTCTATTTCTCATAGGAAAATAATAGGGCCGCGGTGTTGTCTTAGGAAGGAACTCTGATATTATTAGGCCTTCTTTTTTAATTTTTTCATATAGTAATTTATTAGTCTTAGGATAAATATAATCTACTCCACAACCTAAGACTGCAATGGTATTTCCCGAATTTTCAACAGCCACCTTTTGAGCAACGGAATCTATGCCTATAGCCATTCCACTTACTATGGTAACATTATTTTCAGTTAACTCTTTTGCAATAACTTTAGTAACTTCTATTCCATATTGAGTACAATTTCTTGCTCCAATGACTGCAATCATCTTATTTTTTAGTAAATCTAAATTTCCTATATAAAATAGTGCNTAGGGCGGATTATAGGTACTCAATAAAGACTTAGGATACTCCTCTGAGAATATTGTAATATAACCTATTCCCTTCTCTTCCATATATTCTATAAGTTCTTCTACTTCTATTTCTTTTACTTCTTTATTTAATTTATATAGTTCCTCTATTTTATTTATGTTATTCCTAATATAACTAATACTTTTATATTTCCTTAATAAATGTATTTTTTCTTCATTTGATAACTTCAATAAAACAAACCATAATTCCTCTTTATTCATATTCACCACCTCAACTAAATAATTTCTCCATAAATATTTTTTCTATAGCCTAGAGCTTCAAAGATATGGTATTCAAAAACTTTTTCACTTTCATCTAAATCAGCTAGGGTTCTAGAAATTTTTATTATTTTTTCATAAGACCTCATAGTTAAATTACATTTATCATAATACAATTTAACTAGATCTAAAGCTTCATTAGTAATGTTAAAGAACTTATTTATATCCCTCCCTTTAACTTCAGAATTATAGTTATAGCTGCTATTTTTGTATCTTGCCCTTTGTATTTCTACAGCTCTCAAAACACGAGCCTTCATGGTTTTTGAATCTAAATTATCCTTCTTTTTATTAATATCTTCCACTTGGATTCTAGGCACATAATTTAATATATCTATTCTATCTAATAGTGCCCTAGATAACCTTNTTTGATATCTTTTTATATCCCTATCTGAACAAGTACATCCATTTTCACCAAAATTTCCTGAATAAAGTCCACAGGGACACGGATTAAAAGCTCCTACTAGCAAAAAATTGGAAGGGAGATTGTAAGAGCCACTTAACCTATTTATTCTTATTACCTTTTCTTCTAAGGGTTCCCTTAATACTTCTAGAACCTCTCTTTTAAATTCTAATATTTCATCTAAGAATAATACTCCATTATGGGCCAAAGTTATTTCTCCAGCCTTTATTTCCCTTCCTCCACCTGCTAATGCCACCTTTGTTATAGTATGATGAGGATTTCGAAAAGGTCTTTTTACCCCCCAATCTTCTAAATACATTCCTGATGCACTATATATTTTTGCAATTTCTATTTCTTCTTTATATGTAAGGTTTGGCATAATTGAGGGAAGAGCTCTTGCCAACATTGTTTTTCCTGCTCCTGGAGAACCAAAAAGTAAAATATTATGTCTTCCTGCTGCTGCTAATTCCATAGCCCTTTTTGAAGTTTGTTGTCCAATTATGTCTGAAAAATCTAGATATTTATTATCAGATTTTTTTATTTCACGATTTTTATCAAATTCAAAGGGCAATAAATCTTGATTTTCTATAAAAGATACTACCTCCTTTAAATTTCTAAAAGGATAGAAATTTCCTATATTAAAATATCTTAATTCTTTTAAATTATTATATGGAAAAATGAAATTACTTTTTTCCTTATTTTTTCCTTCAAAAATAATTGGGAGAACACCTTTTATTTCTTTTAAGTCTCCACCTAAGGAAAGTTCACCAAATATAATAAAATCCTTAAGCTTTTTAGGACTAATTTGTTTTGATTGCATTAGAATCCCTATGGCTATAGGCAAATCTAATAAGGAACCAATTTTTCTAACATCTGCTGGAGCGAGGTTTATAGTAATTCTGCCTAGCGGAAATTCAAAACCACTGTTTATTATTGCAGATCTTACTCGTTCCTTAGACTCCTTTATTGAAGCATCAGGTAAACCAACAATATTAAAACTAGGTATTCCTCTGCTAATATCAACTTCAACATTTACAAGTATTCCATCTAATCCATTATATGTAGCNCTTATTATTTCAATAGACATAAAAAATCACCCCTTATTACTCTTATCTCTTAAACATTATTGACATTAAAATTTAAATATTAATCATAATTTTTAAAATTGTTAATTAATTTATTTTTTTGTCAATATTATTAAGGGGTGATTTATATGAAAAACTATAATAAAAATATTGGTTCTTACGGTGAAGATCTAGGAATAAAATTTTTAATAGATAAGGGATATTTTATTTTAGATAGAAATTTTAGAAATAGATATGGAGAAATAGATGCAATCTGTAAATTTAAAGGNTTAATTATTTTTGTAGAAATAAAAAGCAGGTATAGCAGCTCCTTTGGGACTCCCCTAGAAGCTATTACCTGCTCTAAACAAAAGAGAATTATAAATCTTTGTAAGTACTACATATATAAGAAGAAACTATTTAATTATAATTGTAGATTTGATGTTATTGAAGTTTATTTTAACACTAGTAATGATTCAAATAAAATAATCCATATAGAGGATGCATTTAGAAGTTATTAAGTATGTTATTTAAAAATGATTTTCTATGTATTTTACATATTCCCTTTTCTTTAATTGCATCAATATGCTTTTTAGTACCGTAGCCAGCATTACCTTCAAAGTCATAATAAGGATATTTTTTTGCATATTCTTTCATTAAATTATCTCTATAAACTTTGGCTACTATAGATGCAGCAGCAATTGATGCAGATTTTGCATCTCCCTTTATTACAAGCTTATTAGGTATGTCTATACCTCTAACTTTATAACCATCTGACAGTACTAATTCAGGTTTTATTTTTATAGAAGTACAAGCTTCTATAAAGACTTTATTATTACAATAAGCAATTCCTTTTTCATCAATTTCTTCATTTGAGCTTTCTGCAATATAATAAGCAAGAGCCTTTTCTTTTATAATTTTCGAAAGTTCTTCCCTTTTTTTAGAGGAAAGTTTTTTGGAATCCTTTAGGTCAAGTATTAAATCATCTTCTAAAACATTTAAATCAAGGATTACAGCACAGGAAACTATGGGACCTGCAAGGGGTCCTCTCCCTACTTCATCTACTCCCGCTACATATTTAAAGTTTCCAAAACTTCTGTCGAAATCGTACATATGCTTAACTCTAGCTATTTCTTTTTCTATCTTATCTTTTTCTTTTATTAGTTTATTTCCTAATGAATTAATATTTTTTCTTTTATCCTTTAGAAGTAAATCAATTAGTTGTATAAAGTCCTCATTACTTCTTTCTTTATTAATATCAATTTCATCAATAAATTCTTTTGCTTTCTTATAACTTAATTCTTCTATATTAATATTTAATAAATTCATCAATTTTTCCTCATTTTCTATATGTTAAGGTCTTTCTAAGGAAATACTTCCTATTTTTCCTGCTCTAAATTCATCTAAGATTACCATTGAAATTCTATCGTAATCAATTTCTCCTCCCTTTATTAAGCAACCCCTTTTTCTAGCAATATTATTTAGGGTTTCTAAAGGATCTTCATTAATTTCTTCTATTTTAAATCTTTCTTTAAGGTTTTCTGGATAATGTTCTTGAAGCCTTTTAACTAAATTATAAGCTAAATCTTCCCTATCCATAATTTCGTCCTTTATAGCTCCTGTAAAAGCTAAATTCAATGCAGTTTCCTCATCTTCAAATTTTGGCCATAATACCCCTGGGGTATCTAACATTTCAATATCCATTTTTGTTTTTATCCATTGTTTATTTTTTGTAACACCTGGCCTATCCCCTGTTTTAGCAATATTGTTTTTTGCCATTTTATTAATAAATGTAGATTTCCCAACGTTAGGTATTCCAACTACCATTACTCTCATTTGAATTTTCATAAGGCCCTTTGCCTTTAATCTGTCATGTTTTTCCTTAAATAATAAATCTAATGTAGGTCTTATTTGATTTAATCCTTTTCCACTTAGACAATTTACTTCTAAAACCCTTATATTTTCTGAAGTTAATTTATTAATCCACATTTTTGTTACTTTTGTTTCAGATAAATCACTTTTGTTTAATAAAATTATTCTTGGCTTATTTCCACAAATTTTATCTATGTCGGGATTTGCTGAACTTCTTGGAATTCTTGCATCTCTAATTTCAATAACAGCATCTACTAACTTTAAATTTTCTTTTATTTCCCTTTGAGTTTTTTTCATATGACCAGGAAACCAGTTTATTCTTGCCATAATATCTTCTCCTTTTATTTATTATATTAGAGTTATTATTATCTAATTATAAGCTTTTTATATATAGAAAAAGGGACTTTAAAAAGTCCCTTAACCCACAATAGGTATTATCTACCTATTAATTCCTTAACTTTTGCAGCTCTACCTACTCTGTCTCTTAAGTAGAATAACTTAGCTCTTCTTACTTTACCTTTTCTTACAACTTCGATTCTATCGATACTTGGTGTATTTACAGGGAAAGTTCTTTCTACTCCGATTCCATAAGAAACTCTTCTTACTGTGAAAGTTTCTCTTGCTCCACCGTTTTGTCTCTTAATTACTGTTCCTTCGAACATTTGCACTCTTTCTCTAGTACCTTCTTTGATTTTAACATAAACTTTTAGAGTGTCTCCAACGTTGAAATCTGGAAGATCTTTTCTAATTTGTTCTGCTTCAATTTGTTTTATTAATTCGTTCATTGTGTAGTCCCTCCTTGATTTATATTTAGCGTTCTTAACAATTTTACTTGACAGAGGACCGCCCGTACTAACACAAAGGTTATTTTAACATAATTTATATTCTATTTCAACATTATTTTTTATTTTTTAACAGTTTTAAGTCTTCTTTACTTAATTTAATTTGTTTATATAAATCTGGTCTTTTTTCCTTAGTTATTTCGAGAGATTTTAATCTTCTCCATTTTCTTATATTTTCATGGTGGCCTGATAAAAGAACCTCTGGTACATGCTGCCCTTCAAATATTTCTGGTCTAGTATATTGAGGGTATTCAAGTAGACCATCACTAAAGGATTCCTCTTGGAAACTTTCACTTTTACCTAGAACACCTTCCTTTAGTCTTAAAATAGAGTCGATTATAGGTATAGCTGCCATTTCTCCACCTGTTAAAATGAAATCTCCTAGGGAAATTTCTAAATCTATATAATTATAGACTCTCTCATCTATACCTTCATAGTGTCCACAGACGAAGATTAATTCCTCTTCCTTTGATAATTCCTTTGCTAATTCTTGATTAAAGGTTTTTCCCCTAGGGCCTAAAAAAATTACTTTACCCTTATTATTTTTTCTGCAATGCTTTATTGAATCCACTAAGGGCTGGGGTGTCATAACCATGCCAGCTCCTCCACCATAAGGGTAGTCATCAACTTTTTTATGCTTATTTAAAGTAAAATCCCTTATATTTATAGGATTTATTTCAACTAATTTCTTTTCCTTTGCTCTTCCAATTATGCTATGGCTAAATATATCAAACATTTCTGGAAATAATGTTAATATATTAATCTTCATCTTGCCATTCTCCTACAGGTTTAATAATGATTTTTCCTTCTTCTACATTTATATCTAATACAATATCTAATAGGACAGGAATTAATAATTCCTTTGGCTTCCTTATCCAATAAACATCATTGTTTTTTGTTTGTATTACATCATATATTTTACCTAGATTATTTCCTTCTGTATCATATACAGTACATCCTATAATATCTGCAATAAAATATGTATCTTCCTCTAATTCTACAGCGTATTCCCTTGGTATTTCTAAGTATTTATTTTTTAATCTTTCTGCTTCTTCAACGGTATTTATACCTTCTAATTTTACGATAACTCTATCTTTTTGATACTTACAACCTTCTACATTAACTTCTTTTCCATCTAATAATACAAATTCTAAATCATCATATCTTTTTGGATCATCAGTTAAAGGCAATACTTTTACTTCACCTTTTATTCCATGAGTATTTAATATTTTTCCAACTCTTAAAATATCTCTCATATAGCACCTCTTTTTTATTTTTAAAATAATATCTTATCTAGTATTTGTACAAACTTCAAGATTTATTGAAGTTTCTATAAGTACTAGGTAAATTAAATATATTTATTTTGTAATATTATTCATAAAAAGAGTTAGGAAAATCCTAACTCTTTGAATCAATAATTTCTACTACTACTTTTTTGTCTTCTCTTATTGCTGCTGCTTTCATAACAGTTCTAATAGCCTTAGCTATTCTTCCCTGTTTTCCAATAACTTTTCCCATATCTGCAGGAGCAACCTTTAGTTCCAGAATAATTGATTGCTCTCCTCTAACTTCATTTACATGAACCTCATCAGGATTCTCCACTAGGGATNTAGCTATAATTTCAATTAATTCCTTCATAAACAACTGTAATTATGTAATTACAGAGTTCACCTCCTAAAAATTACTTATTAATTCCTGCCTTATCAAAAAGTCTTTTAACTACATCAGTTGGTTGAGCACCATTAGCAACCCATTTAGTAGCTTTTTCTTCATCAACTTTTATTGTAGCTGGTTCAGTTAATGGATTGTAGTATCCAATTTCTTCGATAAATCTACCATCTCTTGGTGATCTTGAATCAGCAACAACTATTCTATAGAAAGGAGCTTTGTGTGCACCCATTCTTCTTAATCTGATTTTTACTGCCATTTATAATTCACCTCCTTCAAATATTGTATATATTAACTCATAAAAGGCATTCTACCAAAAAAACCTTTTTTAGATTTTTTCTGAAGAGATTTCATTTGCTTCATTTGTTTTCTCATCATATCAAATCCCTTAATAAGTTTGTTAACATCTTGTAATGTTGTTCCAGATCCCTTTGCAATTCTCTTTTTCCTTGAAGAAGAACCAGGCAGAAGCTTAGGGTTTCTTCTTTCTTTAGGAGTCATTGAGTAAATAATAGATCTTATTTTTACTAATTGTTTTTCACTAGCATCAAAGTCTATATTTTTTAATTCCTTAGGGATTCCAGGAATCATATCCATAATTTTGCTTAGGGAACCAAGCTTTTTCATTTGATCCATTGCTACTAGATAATCATCATAAGTAAAATCATTTTCTAGCATTTTGGCACTTAGCTCTTTTGCTTCTTTTTCATCAATAGCTTCCTGAGCTTTTTCTATTAGTGAAAGAACATCTCCCATTCCTAGAATTCTTGAAGCCATTCTATCTGGATAGAACACTTCAATATCGCTCATTTTTTCGCCAACACCTATAAATTTTATTGGCTTTTCTGTAATATGCCTAATTGATAAAGCTGCACCGCCTCTTGTATCACCATCAAGCTTTGTTAATATTACTCCAGAAATATCTAAAGCATTATTAAAGTTTTCTGCAACATTAACTGCATCTTGACCTGTCATTGAATCTACTACAAGTAGTATTTCATTTGGCTTTACTTCAGCTTTTATGCCTTTTAGTTCTTCCATTAAATTTTCATCTATATGAAGTCTACCAGCCGTATCTATTATTATTACATTATTTCCATTTTCTCTTCCATGAGCTATACCTGCTTTTGCAATATCAACAGGATTTACTTTATCACCCATTTGGAAAACAGGAATATCAATTTGTTTACCAACCACTTCTAATTGCTTAATAGCTGCTGGTCTATAAACGTCACAAGCTACCAATAAAGGTTTTTTATTTTGTTTTCTTAGTTGAAGTGCAAGCTTACCACTCATTGTAGTTTTACCTGCCCCTTGAAGCCCAACCATCATAATTACTGTTGGTCCAACTGAGTTAAAGTTAATTTTGCTTTCGCTACTTCCCATAAGAGCTGTAAGTTCTTCGTTAACAATTTTAATAACTTGTTGAGCTGGAGTTAAACTTTCAAGAACTTCACTTCCAGCACACTTTTCACTGATATTAGAAATAAGTTTTTTAACAACTTTAAAGTTAACATCAGCTTCAAGTAACGCAAGCTTTACTTCCCTCATGGCTTCTTTTATATCTTTTTCAGTAAGCTTTCCTTTACCTCTAAGCTTTTTGAAAGCTTCCTGTAATTTTTCTGATAAACCCTCAAAAGCCATTTAATAACCTCCTATGATTTTATAAATCTTCTAGAATACTTTGGTATTTTTTATAATCTTCATTATTAATGAAGTATTTTTCTCTTAGTTCTTCTAAAAGATTACTAATTATTTTTTCTTTTTTTATACTTTTTTCAAGTAGATTAAGTTTACTTTCATAGGATAGTAGTTGTTTATAACATCTTTTTATTAAATCATGGATAGCTTGACGACTTGTGTTATTCAATTCAGCAATTTCAGCCAAGGAAAAATCCTCGTTATAATAAAGCTCCATAATTTTAAGCTGCTTTTCTGTTAGTAATGGACCATATAGATCTACTAGTAATGAAATTTCAACTCTATCTTCCATATCTATCACCTTACCACAGAAAAGATTTTAACAAAACTATCCTTGGGTGTCAAGTACTTTTACTTAACACCTGCAAATTTTTTTATATTTTTTTAAAATAAGGCTTCTACAAATTCTTCTGCATTAAATTCTTGCAAGTCATCTATACCTTCACCTACTCCAATATATCTTACTGGTATATTTAAAGTATTTTTAATAGAGATAACTACACCACCTTTTGCTGTTCCATCAAGTTTTGTAAGGATTATTCCGTCTATAGGACAAGCCTCCATAAACTGTTTTGCTTGATTTACAGCATTTTGACCTGTAGTAGCATCTAAAACTAATAGAGTTTCTTTTCTAGCTTCATTATATTCTCTATCTAATATCCTACCTATTTTTGCAAGTTCATCCATTAGATTCTTCTTATTATGAAGTCTTCCTGCTGTATCACAGATAAGTAAATCTATATTTCTTGCTTTTGAAGCAGAAACAGCATCAAAAACAACAGCTGCTGGGTCAGAGCCCTCAGCATGTTTTACAAGATCTACGCCAGCTCTTTCACTCCATACTTCTAACTGGTCAATAGCAGCTGCCCTAAAGGTATCTGCTGCTGCAAGAAGTACTCTTTTACCTGCTTTTTTGTTTTTTGCAGCTAATTTTCCTATGGAAGTTGTTTTACCAACACCATTTACTCCTATAACCAGCATAACTTCTTTATTAGCTTCTTCATAATCAAGATTTTCTGCACCTTCAAGAAGCATATCTTTTATTACTTCTTTTAAAGCACCATAAACTTCATTTGGATCATTAATTTTTTCTTTTCTTATTTTATCTTTTAATCTTTCTATTATATCAATAGTTGTATCCATGCCTATGTCTGCCATAACTAAAATTTCTTCTAGTTCCTCATATAGGTCTTCATCAATTGTAATTGCAATTTTTAATGTTTCATTTATCTTATCTGTTAAGGCATTTTTTGTTTTTGTTAATCCTGTTTTTAAGTTATTAAAAAATTTTCCGAACATATTCTTCCTCCTAATTTCTACTGTTTAAGTCTACTGATACAACCTTGGATATTCCCTTTTCCTCCATGGTAACACCATACATAATATCACTAGCTTCCATAGTTCCTTTTCTATGAGTTATTACTATAAACTGAATATTTTCTGAGAATTTCTTTAAGAATTCAGCATATCTAATAACATTTGCATCATCTAAAGCAGCCTCAATTTCATCTAATATACAGAAAGGTGTTGGCTTCATTTTAAGAATAGAAAATAGCAGGGCTATTGCTGATAAAACTTTTTCCCCACCTGACATTAGGTTAATATTTTGAAGTTTCTTGCCTGGGGGCTGAACATTTATGTCTATATTAGCAGAAAGTTCATCTCCTTCCCCTAATATAAGTTCAGCATTCCCACCCTTAAATAATTCTCTAAAGGTTTCATTAAAGTTTTCGTTTATTATTTTAAAGTTTTCTATAAAAAGCTCCTTCATTTTTTCTGTCATTTCATTTATTACAGTAATTAATTCCTCTTTGGACTTATTTAAATCCTCTTCTTGTTTTGCCATGAATTCGTACTTTTCACAAACTTCTTCATATTCTGATATAGCCTTTAAGTTTACAACTCCTATATTTGCTATTTTATTTTTTAAATCTTTAATACTCTCTTTAACCTCTGATATATTTGAAATATGTAAGGCTATCTCGCAAGCTTCTGCCAGGGTTAAGTTCTGCTCTTCATTAAGCTTTTTATAGCAATTTTCTTTTTCATTTTCAAACCTAGCAAATACAATTTCTTTCTTATTTAACTCAGATTCTTTATGCTGAATTTCTTCTACTAGTTTATTAATAATTTCATTCTTTATTTTTGACTTATCCTTTAAAGTTATTCTATTTATTTCATCTCTTTTAAATACTTCTTCTAATTCTTCTAATCTTTTATTAATAAGGCCTATAAGTTCTAATTTTTCTTCTATGTCTCTTTGTAGTTTTTCTATTGTTTCTTTTTGTTCTTTAATTTCCCTATTTAATTTATCTATTTTTTCTTTTCTTTCTATTGCATCTTTATCTTTACGTTTTATTTCGCTTTGTGTACTATATACACTTTCATCTAAGGATGCCTTATCTATTTTTATTTTTACAACTTCTTCTTTTTTTGTATCATATAGCTTTCTTTTTTCCCTTATTATTTTTTCTAATTCAGAAACTCTATTTTTACTTGCTAAACTATCCTTTTCAAGTGTAAGTAAGATTTCTTTATTTTTTTCTAGCTCTACTTTTAATTTTTCTAAATTATCCTTGTTTAAATTAATTTCATTTTCAGCTACTTCCAAGGAAGTCTTAAGTTTATGTTTTTCTTTATCTAAAACTAATTCTTCACTTTCAAATTTAGCAATATCAATATTTTTTATATGAAGCTCATCATTGTAGTTAAGAATTTTTTCATCTAGTTCATTTATTTCTGCCTTTAATTTATTAAAATTCTCTACTTCAAAGGTGTACTCACTCTTATTTAGCCTTAGTCTTTCTTCTAATTCTTGAAGTTCTCTTTTTCTTCCAAGAATGCTTGATTTATTTTTCTTATAAATACTTCCCCCTGTTAAGGCTCCTCCTGGGCTTATTACTTCCCCCTCTAAAGTTACAATTTTTACTTTATGGTTATATGCTTTTGATATTTTAAGGGCTGAATCCATATCTGATGCTATTATAGTTTTACCTAGTGCATAATCTATAATTCCCTTATATATTGGATCATAGATTAATAAATCAGATGCTAGTCCAAGAAAACCTTCTACATCCCTTATTTGATTTAATATATTTAGCCTATTCCCCTTAATAATGCTTAGTGGCAGGAAGGTTGCTCTTCCTAGGGAATTTATTTTAAGATAGTTAATTAATTTTTTTGCTACCTCTTCATCTTTTGTAATAATGTTAGAAATAGCTCCTCCTAGGGCTATTTCAATTGCTGTTTCATATTTTTTATCTACTTGAAATATTTCTCCTAAAACTTTTGTGCCTTCAGAACCACTTATTTTACCCTCTTGTATTCTTTCCATAAGCCTTTTTACAGAAAGATTATATCCTTCATAGTTTTTTTCTAAATCCTTTAGGGTAGTAAGCTTTCCTTCAAAAATATTAATATTTTTTAATATTTCCCTAATTTTATTTTCACTTTTACTTCTTTCTTTAATTATAGAACTTAATTTCTTCTTGTCTTTTAATATATTTTCTTCAAGACTTTTCTTTTCTTCTTTACATTCAGAAATTTTTCTATTTAAGCCTTCAATAGTTGCTAAATTAATTTTAATATTATCCTTAATTACTTTTAAGGAATTTTCTGAGTTTAAACTTAGATCTTCTTTATTTGTAATTTCCTTACTTATTATTGCAATTTTATTTTTAGTTTCAGAAATCTTACTTAAAAATTCAAATTCATCATCTTTTATAACTGAAGCTTCCTTTTCAAATTCTTCAATATCTTTTGATAAGGATTTAATATTACTTTCCATAATATTTATATCATTTTCTTTTTTCATTTGTTCTTTTATTTTCTCTTGAAGGCTTTCAAGTAAAGTGTTCTTTTCCTTTTCTAAGGAATTTAAGGATTCTTTAAGCTCATTAATTTCTAATAAATTTTTATTTATAATTCCTTCTAAGTTTGATATTCTTTCTTTGAATATTTCGATATTTCTATAATTTTCGTTTAACTCATCTTTCTTAGCATAATACTCTTCTTTTTCATTTTGATTTTTATTTTCTAAAGCTTCTATAGATTTTTCTAGATTAATAAATTCTCTTTTTTCTAATTCTAATTCTTCTCTTTTTTCTTTTATTTCTTCTGTTCTTTTATCTATATCCTTTTCAATATCTTCTAAATCTTTTTCTACTTTTTTAATATTTTCAACTAAAAGGGATACTTCTTTTATTTTTAATTCATCTGCTAAAGTTTTATATTTTAAAGCCTTTTCTCTTTCTTCTTTTAATGGCTCAATTCTTTCTTCATAAGTATGTATAATATCTCTTATTCTAACTAAATTATTTTCTGTATTCGCTAATCTTCGTTCTGCTTCTTCTTTTCTAGTTTTATATTTAACTATACCAGCAGCTTCCTCTAAAAGGGATCTTCTGTCTTCAGCCTTTCCACTTAAGATGGCTTCAATCTTACCTTGTCCAATAAGAGAGTACCCTTCCTTACCTATACCTGTATCCATAAATAAATTATTTATATCTTTTAACCTGCATTTTTGGTTATTTATTAAATATTCTGTTTCACCAGATCTAAAAATTCTTCTTGTAACAGTAACCTCTGAGTATTCTGTTTCTAAGGAATTATCAGAATTATCTAAGGTAAGGGATACTTGTGCCAATCCAACAGGCTTTCTAAATTGAGTTCCAGCAAAAATAATATCTTCCATCTTTCCGCCTCTTAGGGTTTTTGCACTTTGCTCTCCAAGAACCCATCTTACTGCATCGGATATATTACTTTTACCACTTCCATTTGGTCCAACAACAGCTGTTACTCCCTCTTTAAAATTTAATACTGTTTTATCTGCAAAGGATTTAAAACCCCTTATCTCTATGGATTTTAAAAACATAGATACACTCCCCGTCTAAATCAATGATACTAGCAAACTAGCTGTAACCATTATTATTAAAATTATAGTAATAATATTAATCATTTTCTGTCTTGTTTTTCTTTTCATAATAATCACTCCTACTCCTATTTTAGTTTATATTAAAGATAATAAAATATCAATCGGCAAAAAAAGAAGACTGCGAACAATCTTCTTTTTTGCAGTGCACTGTGCACTTTAACTCTAAAGATCAATTCACAATCTTTAAAATGCAGAACCTCATGTTATAGCCTTAACTTTTCAATTCTTTTTACAACTATTATATTTATGTTATCTCTAGCTATCTTATCATTAGTCTTAACAGTAATACTTCCTTTATTATTTTCCTTAAGTTTGTTAAAGTAAACCTTCTTGTTAGCATAAAGCTTACTTAAATCCTTTGAATTTATTTCAATAATAATATCTTCTTCAGGACTTACTGAATTTTGTATTTTGTCACAGATTAAGCTACCTTCAACTAATTCTCTAAAAGCTGGATGGAAAGGTCCGCTTATTACGTCTTTACCAAGGGTTATTGTATCTGTTGGCTGAAGTCCTATTCTTATTATATTTACATTAGCTTCCTTATAAAGCTTATATAAATTCTTGGAAATTTCCACCGCTTCCTCTAAGGTATATGGTTTATAGCTGCCTCTATAATACATTTCTTCCATAGGAGTATCTTTTATTACAAGGGAAGGATATATTCTGCATATATCCGGTTTCATTTCAATTGATTTTTTTGCTGTTTCTATATCCTTTTCAAAATTATCTCCAGGCAGTCCCGGCATAATTTGATGGCCTAGAGTAAAACCAAATTCTTTTATTAGCTTTGATGATTTTTCTACATCTTCAGCACTATGTCCTCTCCCTGAAAGTCTAAGTATTTCATTATCTAAAGATTGAACTCCAAGCTCAATTATATCAACCTTATATTCTTTTAAATAATTTAAAATATAACTATTAATTGCATCTGGCCTTGTGGACATTCTAATTTTATTAATTAATCCCTTTTCTTTATACTCTTTAGCCACCCTTAGTAATTCCTTTTGCTTATTTACAGGTATTGCAGTAAAAGTTCCTCCAAAAAAGGAAACTTCCACAGTAGCCTTATTTTTATCAATGGTTGTTAAATATTCCTTTATTGTATCTTCAACTTCTTCTGCTGTAACTTCTTTTTGTAAGGTTCTTGCTATTCTATCTTGATTACAAAAAACACATTGATGGGGGCAACCAACATGAGAAATAAATATAGGAATTATATAGTGTCTTTTACTCATTTCTTCCCTCCAAAATTCTTAAAGCCTCTTTTGCTGCATTTTGTTCAGATTCCTTTTTGCTGTAACCTTCTCCTCTACCTAATTCTTCATTTTCTATAATTACTGAAGTGTAGAATTTTCTTCTGTGGGGAGGTCCTTCGTATTTTAGTAGTTCATATACTATTGAGACTTCCCCTGATTTTTGAAGCTCTTCTTGGAGTTTGGTTTTATAATCTAAAACGATATCGTTTTTAATTGCCTTTTCAATTATTTCTTTAAAATGCCCTATTATATAATCTTTTGTATATTCTATGCCCTTGTCTAAGTATATGGCTGCAATTAGTGCTTCAACAGCATCTGCAGTTATAGAAGTCCTTTCCCTGCCTCCTGTTAGTTCTTCTCCTCTACTTATTCTAATGAAATATCCTAAACCTAACTTCTTACCAATTTCATAAAGGGAATTTTCACAAACTATAAGACTTCTAATCTTAGTTAATTCTCCTTCGCTTTTATCCNTATAATTTATAAACAAATATTCAGTAATACATAATTGTAAAACTGAATCTCCTAAAAATTCTAGTCTTTCATTATACTCTTGATCCCTATGCTGATTAGCATAGGANCTATGTGTTAAAGCTGCTTTTAATAAGCTTTTTTCATTAAAGGTAACACCTACAGCTTCCTCAACTTCCTTAATNTTAAATTTTCCCATTAGTTACACTCCTTGAAGTTTATTCTTCAACTTGCTTTAATAGCCTGAGCAAATTCAAGAATAAACTAATTTTTAGTATTCTTAGTATAAAATCCCGCAAATATGCGGGATTTCACTATTCTTCAACATGATTTTTTAAATAATTAACTACATCTCCAACTGTTTTAAAGCCTTCTGCTTCTTCATCAGGAATTTCTGTATTTAATTCATCTTCTAAAGCCATCATAAGCTCTACTAAATCTAATGAATCAGCGTTTAAATCATCAACAAAAGAAGATTCCATAGTTATATCCGCTTCATTAACACTTAACTTATCTGCTATTATTTCTCTAACTTTTTCTAACATATTATTCACCTCCTAGACACTCCATTTAGATAATATTATATATTAATTATCTAGTCAATATGAATATTTGTATTTATTACATATTATTTTGAAGCTCTAACTTAATTTTTTCTAACACTTTATTATCATGGAACTTCTTTGTTTGATTAATAGCATTTTTAAAAGCCTTTCCATCAGAACTTCCATGAGCTTTAATACATATTCCATCAACGCCTAGGAAGGGTGCTCCCCCCACTTCAGTATAATCAAATTTCTTTTTTATANCACTAAATACAGGCTTTAATAAAATTGCACCAAGCTTGCTCACTAAACCTGAAGATAGGATCTCNTCTTTTATTATTTTTAATAAGGTTAAAGCAACACCTTCATACATTTTTAATAGGGTATTACCAACAAATCCATCACATACTAAAACCTCAACATCCCCTTGGGAAACTTCTCTTGGCTCTATGTTACCAACAAAGTTTAGGTTGCTTTCTTCCTTTAGCAGTTTATAAGCGCTCTTTGTTAGTTCATTTCCCTTTTCTTCTTCTTCGCCAATATTTACAAGACCTACTGATGGGTTATCTTTCTTCATTACTTCTTTAAAGTATACCTTCCCCATTTTGGCAAACTGAACTAAATAACTTGGTTTGGAATCAACATTAGCTCCAGCATCTATTATCATAAAATGACCGTTTTTTCCTGGCATTATTGGTGCTAAAGCTGGTCTTTCTATTCCTTTAATTCTTCCTACAAGTAATGTACAGCCTGCTAAAAAGGCTCCTGTACTTCCTGCTGAAATGACAGCATCACATTCTTTATCTTTTACAAGTTTTAGTGCTTTATATAAACTAGAATCTTTCTTTTTCTTTAATGCCATTACAGGGTGCTCATTTGTGGAAATTACTTCTCTAGCATCTATAATGTTTATTAAACCTTTATCATATTGGTATTTTTTTAGTTCTTCTTCTATTTTTTCTTTAGGACCTGTTATATAATATTCGATTCCGCTGTATTCTTTTAAGGCATTAACAACCCCTTCAACTACAGCTTGTGGTGCATTATCTCCACCCATGCCATCAATAGCTATTTTCATATATATTCGCCCCTTTGCTTTATATATAAAGAAAAGAAAGTCATTAGACTTTCTTTATTCTTCTGATGAAGCAACTACTTCTTTCCCATTATAGAAGCCACAACTTTTGCAAACTCTGTGAGCTAATTTCATTTCATGACATTGTGGACATTCAACTATACCAGGTAAGCTCGCTTTAAAAGTTTGAGCTCTTCTTGAATTTCTCTTTGCTCTATATGTTTTTCTAGCAGGATTTCCCATTACTACACCTCCTTATTAGCAAACCACTCTTGTAACTTTGCCATTCTTAAGTCTACATCATTTGTGTCACATTGACAAGGACCTTCATTAAGATTTTTACCACATTTTTGGCAAAGGCCGTTACAGTTGTCTGCGCAAAGTCTCTTAATAGGTAAGGTTGAAACAATTATATTTTCAACTACTTCTGCAATATCTAATGTATTGCTATCTACAAAAATAATTTCGTCTTCTTTTTGAAGTTCTTCATTATTTGTATACCTTTCTTCTATATCAATATCTATTGGATAGATAAAGGCCTCTAGGCATCTTGAACAATTTAATTGTAATTTTGTTTTTATGGAAGCTTTTAGAGTTAAAACATCCCCAACAGATCTTATTTCTCCAATTACACTAAGAGCATCTGTGCTCTTAATTTTTTCCCCATCAAAAACAATTGGTGATAATTCATATGTTACATTTATTTCTTTTTTTCTACTTTTTGCTGAAACTAAATCTGAAAATTCTATAATCATATGTATTTGCTCCAAATTCTGTCTTATTTATGGTTCAACCTATCATTAAAACATAAGCTAAATTTGAGCTTTTTCACTCCTTAGATAAAAATTTGCTGAATAAACACAATTTATTATATAAAGTGCATGATTAAAAGTCAAGCTATTTGTTATAAATTGCTTAAACTAATAATAATGCACTTTAATAATTATTTGCTTATTAATTCAACTGTATCTCTTGCAATAACTAATTCTTCGTTAGTAGGAATAACAAAAGCTTTCACCTTTGAACCTTCTTTTGAAATTTCTCTTACTTTTCCTCTAACATTATTTCTTTCTGGGTCTACTTCAACTCCTAGGAATTCTAATCCTTTTAAGATTCCTTCTCTTGTTTCTGGACCATTTTCTCCAACTCCAGCAGTAAATACTATTGCATCAACGCCACCCATAATAGCCGCATAAGCACCAATAGTTGATTTTACTTTATATTCAAATATATCTAGGGCAAGTTGAGCTCTATGAACCCCTTCTTTAAATGCAGCATCTTCAATATCTCTGAAGTCTGAGCTGATTCCTGATATACCTAAAACTCCTGATTTTTTGTTTAATAGGTTATCTACTTCATCAATAGATAGTCCTTCTTCCTTCATTAAGAAAGGTATTATAGCTGGGTCGATATTACCGCATCTTGTTCCCATAGCTACTCCTTCAAGAGGTGTGAATCCCATTGATGTATCAATAGAAACTCCTCCCTTAACAGCTGTTACACTTGCACCATTTCCTAAGTGGCAAGTAATAATTTTTAAATCTTTAATATCTTTTCCCATAACTTCAGCTGCTGTTTGAGAAACATATTTATGAGAAGTTCCATGGAAACCATATTTTCTTATTCCATGTTTTGTATATAATTCATATGGTAATGCATAAAGATATGCTTTTTCTGGCATTGTTGAATGGAAAGCATTATCAAAAACTGCTACCATTGGTGTATTTGGCATAAGCTCTTCACAAGCTTCAATACCAATCATATTTGCAGGGTTGTGTAATGGAGCTAATTTAAAGCATCCTCTTATATAATCCTTAACTTCTTCATTTATAAGAACAGATGACTTAAACTTTTCTCCACCATGAACTACTCTATGACCAACTGCTGATATTTCGTCCATTGATGATATTACGCCATTTTCTTTATCTACTAATGCACCTAAAACTAATTGAATTGCAATTTTATGATCTTCCATTGGTTGTTTTACTATGTATTTATCTCTACCTTCAACCTTTTGAGTTAATACAGATCCTTCAATTCCTATTCTTTCAACTAATCCTTGAGCTATTGACTCTTCAGTATTCATATCAATTAATTGATATTTTAGTGATGAACTACCACAATTAATAACTAATACTTTCATATAAAATCCCCCAAAAGTTTATTATTTTATTGATTGTGCTTGAACAGCTGTTAATGCAACAACATTGACTATATCATCAGCACTACATCCTCTTGATAAATCATTTATTGGTTTAGCAAAACCTTGACACATTGGTCCTATTGCATCAGCATTTGCAAATCTTTGTACTAATTTATATCCTATATTTCCGCTTTGTAAGTCTGGGAAAATAAGAACATTAGCCTTACCTGCAACTTTGCTATTTGGAGCCTTTTGAGCTGCTACACTTTCAACTATAGCTGCATCTAATTGTAATTCTCCATCAATTAATAGGTCTGGTCTTAATTCCTTAGCAATTTCTGTTGCTTTTCTTACTTTTTCAACTAATTCTCCACCAGCGCTTCCCATTGTTGAGAAGGATAACATTGCTACTCTAGGCTCAATACCACAAAGGTTTTTTGCTGTATCCGCTGTTGATATAGCAATAGCAGCTAATTGTTCTGCTGTAGGATTTGGGTTTACAGCACAGTCTGAGAATAATAACATACCTTCTTCCCCATAAGATGAATTCGGTACCATCATTACGAAGAAACTTGAAACTACTGAAACTCCAGGTGCTGTTTTAACAATTTGTAAGCCTGGTCTTAATAAATCACCAGTAGTATGAACTGCTCCTGAAACCATTCCATCTGCATCGTCTAATTTAACCATCATAGTTCCGAAGTATAATGGATCTCTTACGATTTGATCTGCTTTTTCTAAAGTTATTCCTTTGTTTTTTCTTAATTCATAGAATTCGTTAACATATGCTTCTAATTTTTCTGAATTATTAGGATCTATTATTTCAATTCCTTCTACATTAACACCTAAATTTTCTGCTTTTCCTTTTATTTCATCAATATTTCCAACTAATACTGGATAAGCTAATCCTAATTCCTTTATTTTTTCTGCTGCTTTTAGTGTTCTTTCCTCATCCCCTTCTGGAAGAACAATTCTTTTTTTATCAGCCTTAGCTGATTGCCATAATTTTTTCATAAGTTCCATAATAAAAACTCCTTTCAAAAAGATACGAACTTTCCCTCACATACTAATATACTCCTTTCGGACTATACTTTTCAACCTAAAGTTAGCTAAATCTTTATTTCTTTATATTCCCAATTTTCAGAAAACGTTAATTTTTATACTATCTGTTTTTATATTTTCTCTTTTATAATAAATTTTATGCTATAATATCTATAATTCCCTAAAAGGAGGTAAATTATGAATATTACTGGAATAATAACTGAATATAATCCTTTTCATAAGGGACATTTATATCATTTAAATAATGCAATTAAAACTACTAATTGTGATGGTATTGTTTGTATTATGAGTGGTAATTTTGTTCAAAGAGGTGGTCCAGCAATTATAGATAAATATAAAAGGGCTGAAATTGCTGTTTTAAATGGGGTAGATTTAGTTTTAGAATTACCTTGCTTTTATTCCATATCTTCAGCTGAATTCTTTGCTGAAGGCTCTATTTCCATACTTAACTCCATTGGCGTAGTTAATAATATTTTTTTTGGAAGTGAATGTGGAGATATAGAAAAATTAAAATATATTGCCAACTTTTTAACAAATGAACCTGATGATTTTAGGAGGGAGATTAAAAGTAATTTAGATCTTGGCCTAACCTATGCAAAGGCAAGGGAAATATCTCTTAATAAAATTATCAAAGATGATTCTCTAACAGATATATTAAAAAGTTCTAATAATATATTAGGAATTGAATATATAAAAGCTTTAATTAAACTTGAAAGCAATATTATTCCATTAACTTTAAAAAGAGAAGGATCAAATTATAATGATAAGAATCTAAACTCTTCCTTTGCCTCTGCAACAAGTATAAGAGAATTCCTAAAGGAAAATTTAAATTTAGATANTTTAGCTAACTATCTTCCTAGCAANACTGTTAACTATCTAAAAAAATTAAATAACAAAAATTATAAGTTAGTATTTGAAGAAGATATGTACAAATATATTAAATATAGAATACTTAGCAATAATATTGATTTTAATAATTTACAGGAAATTAAGGAAGGGTTAGATAATAAAATTTTAAAGGAAATATATTCAAGTAATTCTTTTGATGAATTTATTTTAAATATTAAGAGCAAAAGGTACACCTATACTAAAATCTCAAGGCTATTGACCCAAATTTTTCTTTCTTTTGATACATACAATTATAAGGAGCTATTAGATAAGAAAAATCTTTATGCTAGAGTTCTTGCCTTTAATGATAGGGGCAGAAAGATTCTTAAAGAAATGAAAAAGAAATCTCAAGTTCCTATTATTACTAAGATTTCTAAAGGAAATAATAATCCTCTTTTAAATCTAGATATTAACGCAACTAAGGCTTACTCAATTTTAAATAATTCTGTAAATCCTTTAAGCGATTATTTAAATTATCCTATTATAAAAGATTAATATAAAAAAGACATGCGCATATAAATACTATATAGGAGGTTGTTTTATGTTTAGTATTTATATTCTCTGTCTTTTTATTTTTTTCCTTGTTTTATTATTACTAAAGTTATTAAATGTAAAGAAGAATTATATAATTTCTATTTTTATTACCCTTTTTATAATATTATTTGTTATGAATTTAGATTCAAATATTAAATCTGCGGTAGAAGGTGTTAAATTAGTAATTGCTGCAATACTTCCTACTATATTTCCTTTTTCGGTAATATGTAATTTATTAATTTATTATGATGGCATAGAGCTATATTCTAAACTACTAGGTCCCCTTATATGCAAGCCATTAAAACTTTCAAAAAATTGTTCCTTTCCCCTGGCTGCCAGCTTTATTTGTGGATATCCTCTTGGGGCAAAATATGCATCAGAAATTTATGAGCTTAACTACATAGATAGAAGTGAATATGAAAGGTTATTGAATATCGCCTCCAATGCTGGTCCCATATTTATATTAGGTTCTATAGCTATTGCTATATTAAATAATATTAAATTTGGATACCTATTATTAATTGCAAACTACCTNTCTATAATAGTAATTGGTTTATTAACAAGGAGAAAGTCTACTTCTTTTAAGAACCGTAAGGTTAAAAATNCTTTTTCAAACAATAGCTTTGGAAGCAATCTTAAAAATGCTGTAGAAAATGCTGTAGCTACTACTATTAATGTTGGATCCTTTGTTGTTATTTTTTCTGTAATTATTAATATAATAAAAAGCAATACCCTAATAAGTACTGCTTTTAGTTTTATTGAAAATTTATTAAATTTATCCCCTGGTTTTTTATATAATTTATTTTTAGGAACAATGGAATTTACTAATGGTGCTAAATTAATTGCAGATTCTGAAATCTCTATTATATTAAAACTAAGCATGATAAGTGCAATTTTATCTTTTTCAGGCTTTTCTGTAATTGGACAAGTGTCCTCCATAACAAGCCATTGTAATCCTAACATAAAAAAATATATCTTTTATAAGTTTCTACAGGGATTAATAAGTTTTGTTATTACTTTTATATGTGCCACAATATTTTTAAATTCAATTAATACCTCTGCTATGTATTATTCAAAAGGTCAAATACTGCTGAAAATTTATAAACTCTACGGCCTTATATTTACTTCAATGATAATAATATTAGTATGTCAAATAGCTTATAAGAAAAGCAAGAAGTTACATTTCCCTTAACTCAGAAATATTTTCTTTAATTTTTGAACCAGTATTACTTAAGTTTTTATCTATTTCTTTGGCTGCAGTTTCAAAGGCTTCTTGCATACCCTTAATTAGCATAGCTCTTTTTTCTTCTATTTCTTTATCTATTTGAGATAATATTTCTGTTGAATATTCTCTAGAACCTAATCTAATTGCCTTAGCATCTCTTTGAGCTAGGGCAATTATTTCGTTAGCTCTTGCTTTAGCTTCCTTAACTATATCATGATTTTCAACATTTTTCTTCATTATTTCTAAGGTTTCTTTTCTTATACTATCATATTCTTTTTGGGCATCTTTTAATATTCTATCTTTTTCACTCATTACCCATTCTGCTTTTTTTAATTGATCTGGAAGGGTATTAACTATTTGGTCAATTACTTCTAAGAATTCTTTTTTATCTATTATTGTTTTGCCTGTTATAGGTACTTTAGGTGAGGTTTCTATTAGTTCTTCCAAGTACTCTAAAAGTTCAATTATATTATCCTCTATTCTATCCATATTTTTCCCCCTCGATATATCTCCTTTAAAATTTACTTCTAATTTCATCAATTAATTTATCTGGAACAAGTCCTTCAATACTTCCACCAAATTTAGCAACCTGCTTTACAGATGATGAACTTACATAGGAATAGGCAGATGAAGTCATCATAAATACAGTTTCTATATCTGGATTAAGTTTGGAATTCATAAGGGACATTTGGAATTCATATTCAAAATCTGCTACTGTTCTNAATCCCTTTAAAATAACCTTAGAATTATTCATCTTTGCAAAGTCNACCAAAAGTCCGTCAAAACTTAAAACTTCAACATTTTTTAAATCCTTTGTAACTTTTTTAATTAGGTTGACTCTTTCTTGAATAGTAAATAAACACTTTTTATCTACATTTATTAGAACTGCTACAATAAGTTTATCATAAATTTTAGCTGCTCTTGTTATTATATCTAGATGTCCATTTGTTATTGGATCAAAACTTCCTGGATAAACTGCTATGTTCATTTCTTTCTCCTTGATTACCCTTCATATTTATACAAACACACTGTTGTATTTCCGTATTTTCTGCTTTTTAATAATTTTATTTTATTATATCCTTCATATATTTCTTCTATAGAATCTATTTTAGTAACTATTATTCCATCTTCATCTAACATATTGTTTTCTTCTATTATTTTCATTGCCTCAGGAATCATTTCCTTACAATAAGGAGGATCAATAAATATGATATTAAATACCTTACCTAACTTATTTAATTTCCTAAGGGCCTCATAGGCATCCATATTTAAGGCTGTACAAAAGTCTTGAAACTTTAAGCTTTCTATATTTTTTTTAAGGATAGGAAAAGTTGTGCTGCTCTTATCAACCAAATACACTTCCTTAGCCCCTCTGCTTGCAGCTTCTAATCCAAGGCTGCCAGTTCCTGCAAAAACATCAACTACTAATGCATCCGGTATATAGCCTTGAATCATGCTAAACATAGCTTCCTTAACCCTATCTAAAGTTGGTCTAGTTTCTAAAGTTTCAGGAGAAAGTAATTTTTTTCCTCTTGCTTTACCTGCTATTATTCTCATTTGCTTTCCTCCTAGTATTACATTTTGATTTTACCACAATAAACAATTATATACAATTTTTT
>JGI24709J26583_10000071_pt1 | contig 68821 bp, 51 predicted proteins | sample BioPla2DNA1_FD_26583 | JGI IMG/M metagenome (IMG submission 26583) | reverse complement strand
GTTGTTTAAGGACATTTTAAGATATTTATATAATACCAGTAATTAAGCTAACTAACAATTTGGAATGTTTACAAAAATAGATGCTTTTATGCTCATGGCTTATTCTGCCTGCCAAGAAGTAGTTTATTGCAAAACTACACGAGCGCTCAATTAATATATGTAGAATCGAAAATGGGGGTAAATGTTCCAAATGCTAGCCTTATGGTTGTGCGCTTAATTAATATATGTAAAATTGAAAAAGCCAATCCTGGTTCAATTCTACGAAATTCAAAGCTCTTAAATAAAACATGCAAAATGGAAATTGACAAACTATTTATTGCCTTGAATGCATAGAAGAGTCAATGATATAATAGTTGTCAACAGATTGATTACAATAATCACCTGAAAAGAAATAGACTGGTGTTTAATCACTCAAGAATCCGCCCTTTAGGTATGGGGAGTGTCAAAAGGCAAATGAGGAGATAATAGTTTTTGCTTGAGTTATAATAACTTACCTGAACAGTCGCTATAGGAGGTTTTGAAGAATGAATAGCATTATAAGAGATATCAACCTTGCTCCAATCGGTAAGCAAAAAATAGAATGGGTAAAAAGAAATATGCCGATTTTAAATAGCTTAGAACAAGAGTTTAAAAAAACACGACCCTTTGAAGGGATAAGAATTTCCCTCTCTATTCACCTTGAAGCAAAAACAGCTTATCTTTCAAAAGTGCTTGCAGCAGGTGGCGCGCAAATGGCAGTTACAGGCAGTAATCCCTTATCAACGCAGGACGATGTTGCAGCAGCACTTGTAGAGGACGGAATAAATGTTTACTCATGGTATGATTGTACACGAAGTGAATACGATAAATTTATTGATGAAACGCTAAGTCACAGGCCACATATTGTTATCGATGATGGCGGTGACCTGACACATGCACTTCATACCCGAAAAAGTCATTTACTATCGGGAGTATATGGAGGGTGTGAAGAAACCACCACCGGCGTGATGCGGCTTAAGGCTTTAGAAAAGGAAGGAAAACTGAAGTTTCCAATGATGGCGGTTAACGATGCCATGTGTAAGCACCTGTTTGATAATCGATATGGAACAGGTCAATCTGTATGGGACGGTATTAATAGGACAACAAATCTAATAGTAGCGGGTAAGACAGTTGTAATAGCGGGTTATGGCTGGTGTGGTAAGGGTGTTGCGATGAGAGCAAAAGGGCTGGGTGCTAAAGTAATAGTCACTGAGATAGACCCTGTTAAAGCCATTGAAGCTTATATGGATGGTTTTAGTGTTATGACAATGGATGAAGCCTGTGAACATGGTGATATTTTTGTAACTGTAACAGGATGTGAAAAAGTAATAACCAAAAAACATTTTGAAAAGATGAAGGATGGGACAGTACTTTGTAATGCAGGGCACTTTAATGTTGAGATTTGTATACCCGAGCTCGAACAAATAAGTAGCAGCGTTACCCAATCAAGAAAAGACATAACATGTTATGAGATGAGTAATGGAAAAAGACTTTATCTGCTTGGGGAAGGTAGACTTGTAAACTTAGCATGTGGCGATGGACACCCGGCAGAGATTATGGATATGAGCTTTGCTGTTCAAGCCTATGCGGCATTATATATTTTGCAGCATTATTTAGAACTTGAACAAAAAGTAATAGATATCCCTGAAGAAATTGATAACAAAATTGCAATGATGAAACTTAAAAGCTTAGGAATAGCTATAGATGAGCTTACAGAAGAGCAAAAAAGATATATTAATAGCTGGTAGTTTTCAAAAGATAAGGCTGTGGCAATATGGCTAATAAAGAAAAACTNATGGAATCAGAGCTTTACAATCCAGTTCGTACTTATTTCGAAAACTTGGGATTTACTGTACATGCTGAGGTTATGAATTGTGATGTTACTGCAATGAAAGACGATATCCTCGTTATTGTAGAAATGAAAACAAGCCTAAATCTCGATGTTATTTTACAGGCAGTTCAAAGACAAAGACTTACACCACTTGTGTACATAGCGGTCCCAAAGAAAGGTAGTATACTTTTTACTAAGCGCTGGAAAAATTTATGTCATTTACTCAGGCGCCTTGAGCTTGGTTTATTGCTTGTTACCATTAAGAAAGACTACTCATGTGTGGAAGAGGTTATCCAGCCCGTTATATTTGACAGAAACAAAAGTTATAGTTCAGCCAACAGAAAAAGGAAAGCATTATTAAACGAAGTTCATCAGCGAAGTGGTGACTACAATGTTGGTGGCAGTAATAGAAAAAAAATTATGACTTCATATAGAGAGTCGGCAATTAAAATAGCAGCAGTTCTAACCTTATATGGACCTTGTAAGGTAAAGTTCATAAGAGAGACAACAGGTTTGACGGATAAAGCAGGTAGAATTCTTATTGACAACCATTATAGCTGGTTTAAAAGGGAACAGCGGGGTGTGTACAGTCTTGACGAAAAAGCTTTAAATGATCTTAAAGAATTCTCAGAGTTGTTTGAATACTATAAAAAACAATACTAACACAACAACACAACAACACAAGGGGACGAACAACACAAGGGGACGGTTCTTTTGTGTTATACATGTAGCAAAATCAAACAAATATTAACTCTAGCTAGCAAAGATTTTTGGTATTCCTTTTGCAGCTTGATAATTAGAAAAATAACACAAAAGAACCGTCCCCTTGTGTTGATTAAAGAACCGTCCCCTTGTGTTTGGAAAATAAAATATATTCATTTTGGAGGTATTGTGATGCAATATGGTTATTTCGATCAAAAGGCCCATGAGTATGTTATTACAAGACCTGATACACCAACACCGTGGATAAATTACATAGGAAGTGGGAAGTATGGTGGAATAGTTTCAAACACTGGCGGAGGCTATAGTTTTCATAAGGACCCGCGAAACAGACGACTTACAAGGTATAGGTATAACAACGTTCCAATGGACAGGCCGGGTAGGTATATCTATATTCGGGATGTAGCAACGGGTGAATATTGGAACCCAGGATATCAACCAGTTCAAAGAAAGCTTGACTCATATAGCTGTAGGCATGGAATGGGATATACAGTGTTGGAAGGTGAATACAAAGCTATTTCCAGCCAGGTGACATATTTTGTTCCTGATGATATGGATTTTGAAATATGGCTAGTAAAAGTCAAGAACCTTGGGCACGCACCGAGGTCACTTCAAATATTTAGTTATTCTGAATTCTGTTTCTGGGATGCAGTTAAAGACCAACAAAATGTAGATTGGGTTCAGCAGATTAATCAAGGAAGATATGAAGATGGAATTATCACATGGCATCCTCACGAGTATAAAAATACTTGCTCGTTTTTTGCAACTAGTGAAGAAATAAATAGCTATGACACGAATTTGGAGTCATTTATTGGTAAATACCGTTCGGAAGCAAATCCCATAGCAGTGGAAATGGGCGCATGTGCAAATTCAATATCTTACAGAATGAATGGTGTAGGTGCGTTTTGCATTGACGTAAATTTATCTCCTAATGAAGAGAGGGAAATGATATTCATACTGGGATTCACCGAAAACAAAGCATCAATTAGAAATGATATAAGTAAATATTTAGATGTAAACGAAGCAAAGGCTGCTTTTAGCCGGTTAAATAAGTCATGGGAAGAGTATATAAACAAGGTTCAGGTTCAAACGCCTGATGATGATATGAACTTGTTTTTAAATGTCTGGAATCAGTACCAATGTAAAACAACATTTAATTGGTCAAGATTTGTATCTCTTTACCAGCTTGGTTTAGGTCGAGGCATGGGTATTAGGGACAGTGCACAGGATACACTGGGTGTGATGCACTCTATTCCTAGTGAGGCACGAGAACTTATCAAAAAACTAATACATTGCCAGTATACCGACGGACGTATTTACCACCTCTTTTTCCCGTTAACAGGCGAAGGCGGATTTGGCGATGCTCCAGTTAAAAAGTTTGACTGGTATTCAGATGATCACCTCTGGCTTATACTCGCGGTGAATTCCTATATTAAGGAGACAGGGGATTTTGAATTTTTAAACTGCTCTATTTTATATAACGACGACACCACAGAAGCTACCGTAATGGAACACCTGGATAACGCAATGAATTTCACATATAACCATAAGGGCCCTAATGGACTAGCTCTTGCGGGCAGAGCCGACTGGAATGACACTTTAAATCTGGATGTAGGAAAAGGGATTGCTGAAAGTGTATTTTCTTCAATGCTATATTGTAGAGCAGCACTTGAGATGGTTGAGATTGCAAAATACATGAAATTAGAACAGAGTGTAGAAAAATATACTAACATGTATGAGGAAATGAAAAAGGCTATTAATGAATCGAGCTGGGATGGAGAATGGTATAAAAGAGCTTTCGATGATGAAGGTAATGTGCTGGGTTCAAAAGAAAACGAATTTGGAAAGATCTTTATCAATAGTCAGTCATGGGCCATAATAAGCTTAATTGCATCTAAGGAAAAAGCTAAGATATGTCTTGAGTCGGTAAATAAATATTTAAACACCAAGTACGGAATAGTTTCAGTGTATCCTGCATACAAAGAATTTGACGAGTCAAAGGGAGGTATAACAACATATCCCCCTGGTGCAAAAGAAAACGGCGGGATCTTTTTACATACCAATCCCTGGGTTATGATTGCCGAGACTATAATGGGCAATGGTGATATGGCATATAAATATTATGAACAAATATTACCGGCAAGACGCAATAATGATGCGGATCTACTTGAAGTTGAACCCTATGTGTATTGTCAGAATGTATTAGGTAAGGAACATCCACAGTTCGGAATAGGCAGAAATTCATGGCTGACAGGTACTTCAGCTTGGAATTATGTTGCAGCTACCCAATATATTTTAGGAATAAGACCTGAATATGAAAGCCTTACCGTTGATCCTTGCATACCTTCGAATTGGAAAGGATTCAAAGCAACAAGAGAATTTCGGGGCTGTACTTACAATATTGAAGTGCGGAATCCAGATGGAGTCTGCAGAGGTGTTAAAAGAATAATTGTAGATGGCGTCGAAACTGATAGAATACCAATAAAACCAAAAGGAACAACTTGTGATTGTTTAATAATAATGTAGATAAGTTTATATTTGCACTTATTTATGGAACTTTTTTAGCTTAAGTTAGTCTAACTGTATAACTGGCTAACCTTTATAGGTGGTATAAAAGCATAGTTTAAACTTTAGAAGTCTTGGACTNTGCTTTTCTCCACTCATTTTTGAGTAATTAATAAAATGAGCTTTTACTAACTACTTAAATACCACCTATTATCAAGAACATGGTTTGTGATATTTTCTAATGAGAGTCACCTTATATACACCTATTAAGCTAAAAAGGAGGTTTATACAATGAGGAAATTATTAGTTTTAATGTTAGTATTGATAGTTACTTTATCAGGATGTGCAAGTATTATTACTGACATTCCTAATTTTGACAATAATACTGAACCTAATACACCAGCAATTGAAGAACCGCAAAATGAGTCCGAAAATGAGTTTGATAAAGATGATGAAGTGTCTGGGATAAAAAATCTTGAGCTTATTGAAGCAAATAAACAATTTTCTTGGGAAATTCTCAAGAAGATAAATGAAGATGATAGTGGACAAGAAGTTTTTATATCACCCCTTTCAATATCAAGTATGCTAATGATGGCATATAATGGGGCAGAGGGTAACACTAAAAGCCAAATGGCAGAAGCCATGCATTACGAAGGTATATCTGTTGAGGATTTAAATGCAGGTTATAAGTATCTTTTAGATAAACTGAATAATATCGATAAAAAAGTTTCAATAGAAATAGCAAACTCGATGTGGTTAAGGCAAGGATTTAATATTGAGCCAAGTTTCATAGATATTAACGGCAAATTCCTTTTTGCAGACGCTAAAAGTCTTGACTTTTCAGATCCAAATTCAGCTACCGAGATAAATAATTGGATTGCCCGGAAAACAAATAACCTAATTAAATCTGTTATTAATCCGCCTATAGCTGATGACGTAGTGATGTATCTTATAAATGCCATTTATTTTAATGGAGAATGGACCAATGAGTTTAAAGAAAAAAATACTATTGAAGCCAACTTCAATGCTTATGATGGTGTAGCAGATACTGTTCAGATGATGCAAAGGAGCGGTGGAATTTACTTGGCAGAAACAGATGAATTTAAGGCTGTAAGTCTCCCCTATGGTGATGAGAAAGTAAGTATGGTAGTTATTTTACCTGAGGGCGATATAAACCAATTTATTAGTAGTTTTGATAATGAAAAATGGTATACATTGATTAATAACTTGCGCCCGAGCAAAGTTGACTTACAATTGCCTAAGTTTAAAATGGAATACGGATTAAAGGAATTGAACAAGGCTCTTGTTTCGCTCGGAATGGAAGAGATGTTTTCACATAAAGCGAATTTCAGTGGTATTTCAAGAGATGTTTTCATAAACAGAGTTCTGCACAAAGCTGTTGTAGATGTAAATGAAAAAGGAACTGAAGCTGCGGCAGTAACTGTGGGTGAAGTTGCTGCAGTTTCCTATGTTGAGCCTGTCAACTTTATTGCAGACCGCCCGTTTATGTTTGTAATATGTGATACCGAGGACTGGAATATCCTGTTTGCAGGCAAGAAGTTATTTGGTGATAGGTAGATTGATTTATTTAGTTGTATAACTTGTAATAAAGAGTTTTATTATGTTGCTCAAAATAAGTCATATAGATGTAGTAGCCCCTTTTCATTGGGGCTACTGTAGAAACTGAATGGAAATTTTACAGAACTCATGACTTTTTTCATACTGGAGTTCATGGCCACAGTCTTGCACTAAGTGAATTTGCGAATTACATATTAATTTATGTAGCATGAAAGAGTTTTCATTGGGTACTATAGCATCCTTATTGCCATACACAATCAAAACAGGAATTTTAATTTTACTTAACCCATCCTGGAATGCTACAACTAAGTCTTTTTTTAGACCTGATATGGACATACATTCATGAATTATGGAGAACATTGTTCTTAAAGCTCCGGGCTTATTTATGTAAGTATAGGCACTGTTCAGCCAGTCGGGGGTCATGGAATTCTTATTGAAAAAAGACTTTCTTGTAACAGCTCTTAAAGCCCAAAGGGGCACTTTAATATTTATTTTTTGCAAAAATTTAAAAGAAGAAAACCGACAAGCTGTAGGGAGCTTAGTAAAAGCGCTATTTACAACAATCAGTTTTTTTACAAGTGACGGATACTTAATAACAAAATTAAGGCATACAGCTCCACCAAGGGAGTGGCCTACTAAATAAAATTGCTCAAGTTTCATCTCTGTAACAAAATCTTTCAAAAAACCAGTAAGCCGATCTAATGTATAGGCTATTTGGGGTTTGTGGCTCAGGCCATGCCCCGGTAAATCTAAAGCAATTACTCTGTAATGCTTACTAAGTTCTTCTATTGACATTTCCCATTCTTCTAAGAACCCTGCTATTCCATGAACGAGTAAAAGGGGAAATCCGTTGCCTGATTCCCTGTAACGTATAGAAATTTCATTGATTTTTAAATATTTATCATGAACGCTATGCATGTGACACCACCAAGGTATTTAGTTAGGACTGTTATGCTAAGTTAGGGCAAACCACAAAAGACTTAATTAGATTATAGCTATACAAGCCATTATTTGCAATTGCAAAGCGCTTTTCAAACTCAATATAACCAAAATTGAAACCAAGTTCAACCACAAAAAAACATAATGGTTAAACACTTTTGCAAACTTAATATTTACATAAGAAAACAAGAAGCCTCCACCTATTATGTGGATGGAGCACGTTACATGACCATTAACAGCTATTTAAGTAGATTAGTAATATTTTCTTAATAGAAACGTAAACACTATTAAATGGTTATATCTTCATGCACATGATAAGATAATGCTAAGTATAACCACGTACTTTTTGGTGCAAAATGACTAATTAAGTTTTCTAACTAATTAACTATATTTTTGGAACATTGATAAGTACTAATCGTCTAATAAGATGCAAAGTTTAACAAAAGATAAATACTAATACGGAGGGTTGCGAATGAGGTTAAGAAAAGCGGCAGCTATAGTTTTGTCAGGAATATTTATTTTATCTGGAGTCATCACTGACTCTCATGCGAATGAGATTACACCGAGTAATCCAGTTATTTATCAGCAGGTTGAAAGTAAGATTATTACTTCTGGCGTAACACAGGATACGATAATGAGGTATACTCAACTTGGGTGGCAGAAGATCAATGTACTCAAGGCTGACTTAAATGATCCAAATGTACATATCGATGCTTTAACAAACAGCGAAACAATTCAAACTCCTTTGTCAACAACAGAACATATGAACGAATGGGGAGCTATTGCAGGTATAAATGGTAGTTTCTTTCTTGGAACCGATCAACCTGGTATGCAGAATCTTATTGGACCGATGTTACAATCACAAAACATCAAAACTGCAGATGCAACATTCAATTTAGATAGAGATAATATGGCCACTTTTGCTATTGACGAAACGAAAAGTGGAACAATTGATTACTGGAAAGCTGATATTCGTATTTATGCGCCTAACAGTGAATATATAAGCGTATCAAGGTATAATGAGCCTTATTATGGGTATAGCGATTTCACGGTTATAGATAGAAAATGGACAAATACATCCATTGGTACCCGTAATGGTTATTATCCTGATCTCACCGAGATGGTAGTGGAAGATGGACTTGTTAAAGAAATCAGGGTGAATATGCCCTCTGTTGAAATTCCACTAAACGGATATGTAGTAGTTACAAGGAAAGAGAATACACCATTGATTTTGGATAACTTCAATGTTGGCGATCCTGTTCGATTTGAAATAAGTACTACGCCGGATTGGGTTGGAATGAAGATGGCGGTAAGTGGCGGTGGAATGGTGGTTGTTGATGGGATTATCCCCGAAAAGTATACCCATGAAGTTGCAGGTAGACACCCCAGAACGGCAGTAGGTACAAGTCAAGATGGAAAGACAATTTATATGGTTGTTGTCGATGGAAGACAATCCAATAGTATAGGAATGACCACTAATGAAATGGCTGAGTTTATGCTTGAAATAGGAGCATATAACGCATTAATGATGGATGGTGGCGGTTCTACAACAATGGCTTCAAGGGAACCGGGAAGTAGTAGTATTGCTGTTCAAAATACCCCAAGCGACGGTGTTCAAAGAAGGATACCGAATGCTATAGGAGTATTTTCACTTGCACCTCCTTCACCTTTAGCTGGACTTTATATCGAGGTTGACGATTCGAATGTTTTTGTAAATACAACAAGACATTTTTCTGTTAAAGGCTACGATGAATATTTCAACCCCGTCATTATTAATCCTGATGAAGTGAGCTGGCAGGTGATAGGGGTGGATGGTAGCTTTTCAGGTAACGAGCTAACTCCTAAATCGGCTGGAGTTGCAAAAGTAATTGCAACGGTGGGCGACATATCTGCTGAAATCGATATTAGTGTTCTAAATGGACCTGTTAAATTGACTATTAGCAGCAGCGATTTAACGCTCATTTCAAAAGAACGCAAGAGATTTACTGTTATCGGAGAGGATGAAGAAGGATTTAAAGCATCTATTAGCCCCAGGGATGTCAATTGGAAGACCATGGGTGGGATAGGTTTCTTCGCAAACGATACATTCGTTGCTACAAGCTCGGGCTACGGTTATATATCTGCAACGGTTGGAGATGCACATGCTTACTGTTCTGTTCAGGTTTTGCCAACTGAAAGCACCATTGTTGACAATTTCGAAGAGCAAAGAGCAACCTTTTTATCATATCCTTCTACAGTTAACGGCTCATATCAGATTTCGAATGAGCAAAAACATGGTGGTAATACATCTGGAAAATTATCATATGTTTTTGAATCTGCTGAAACGAACAGAGCAGCATATATAGTTTTTGACAAAGAGGGAGTTTCTATACCACAGAATGCGATAAGAGTTGGTTTTTGGATATACAATGATCATGAGAATTCAAATTGGCTTAGAATAGAGGTAAAAGATAGCCAAAACAGGATACATAGGCTTGGAGATATGACAAAACTGGATTGGGTTGGATGGAGATATGTCGAAATACCATTAACAGGTGTTTCACTACCTGCCAAATTGACGAGGATTTATCTTGTTCAGGTTAACCCAATTGACGAAGCAGGTAATATATATATTGACGATTTAAGTGTAATTACTGTTCAGAAAGAGAAAATGACAGAGAGTACAAAAATATCACCTGTGGAAAATAGAGTAGTACATAGCTTTGAAATAGATGATATAGAATTTTTATCTTATCCTTCCTGGGTTCCAGGGGATGCTGGAGTAGTAAATGAATATGCCAATTCTGGAAATTCAAGCGTACGTTTGGACTATATTTTCAAAGAGGCTCCTGAAACACAGGCCGCCTATGTTGTATTCCCTGGAAATGGAATCCGCATCCCTGACGGAACCGAAACACTCGGCTTATGGGCTTACAGCCAAAGATTTACTCAAAGCTGGCTTAGAGCAGAGGTTGTTGATGGAGATGGAGCAAGACAGTATGTTATGTTTTCTGAAGGGATTAATTGGACTGGATGGAGATATGTTGAGGGATATGTGGGCAATATAAAAAAACCTGCGAGGGTAACAAGATTATATGTGGTAAATCCAAGACCACTTAATGAAGAAGGTCACATATACCTTGATGATTTGCAGTTTAATATTAGAACAAGCAATGATGTTGATTTTAATAACATACCTACTGATAGTATTCCTCTAGATAGCAAAAATCAGGCAGTAGCATATACTCCGGAACTTGCTAGTATTGAGAGTAATTACAGGTTCTCTGTGTTTGGTCAGTCTCGCGAACCTGCTAATGAAGTAGAAAACTATCTCACAGACTTTTTAGCTGACAAAATTAATAAGTATATTGACTATGGGGTTTTTGTAGGTAATTACCAACAAAATATACTTCAAAAGGTACAAAAGCCTGTGCTCGCTATGGGAGCTGGTTATAAGTCCATGGATGTGCAACTATCAAAGTTTATACAGTTGGACATGAGCTCAAGAAGCTTGAGAACAGGAACCACTGAGCAGTGGACATGGTTATTTAATGAACTTGATTCTTTTACAGGACAGAATGTGTTTATATTTTTAGAAAGTACTCCTGATTCATTTAGTGATAAACTCGAAAGCAAATTGCTTCGAGATATACTTTCGGAATATGCACAAACCAAGTTTGAGAATGTTTGGGTATTTTATAAGGGCACTGAAAATATTGTAACAAAGGATAGAGGTGTTAGATATTTTTCAACATGCGGGCTTGATGTTGAAAACCTTTCAGCAGACAATACAAAGGCAGCTCAGTACATTCTTGTTACAATACTAGGCGACCAGGTAACTTATGAGTATAAACCAATAGAGTAATCATCAGGACTTAAAATCCTGCGTAGGTTAAACTGGTATAAGCCAACTGAGTAACATGTCATAATTATAGAGCTTTTGTACGGAATCTAGAGGCATGTATTTTTAGAACACAGGCCTAAAGTGGTGTTGTGCACCTTACCAGTTATCTTAATCAAGCCATGAGCATATCGAAAAAAATAAGGTTAGACGTTTTTTTATATGAAACTATTATATAATCAAGCGCTGAGAATATGGAAAAGAATCAGGTGGAGTTTGACTTCACCTGATTTTTATATTAAATGTATAGAAAGTATATATTCATGCTTTGAGGTTATCAATTAAAGTTAGTACTTATTTTGTTTTCAGAAGTTCATATATAGCATGGTTAAAGGTCTTTTTTCCTTTTGTTTTTATGTTAAGTTGCTTTATGTCGTAATCATCTTCAATTATTCTTTTAGCAAGCTTTGCGTATTCATATGTTTCGTTAATTGTTTTAACACTTGTTTCTGTGTTTCTTTTGACTATATCATAAACATTTGGAAGCTTACCAAGATTTTTTAAATTCACATGTTGCTCAAAAAATGATTCTAAAAATAAAAAGGTATTATCCGTCCTTGAATAATTTATCAACTTGCCACTTCTAGTGTATCCTTGCCTAAACCGTACAAAATCCTCTGCTTTTTTTCCATCTAATAGTTGAAGTCCAGGTTCAAGATGTATATATAGATCCTGAGTGGGATCTTCATAATGCATATATATTGGAACGTCAATGACAACGCCTCCAAAAAAGTCAACTACTTCACGAAAACCGTCGGTTTCGATTGCGATATAGTCATCAATGTAAATTGCGAATACTTCTTCAATTAGGTCAGATAAAAAATTTATGCCTGGTTTGCCAGGAAATTTTTCTATCTCGGGGGAATAGTTTATCATTCTTCCAACAACATGGGCAGCATTTATTTTTCTGTTCCCTTTTTCACTGTAGAAGCTGGCGGAATTATCTTTAAGCTCCTTTAATATTTCGTCAGTATAATCAATATAGATATCCCTTGGTATATCTATCACTCTAACCGATTTATTTTCTTCATTTATACACGCAATAATTATTGTATCATGATTTGAATATGTGGGGTCTTTCCCAATTAATAGGATATTTATATCGTTGGTATTGGTTATGGAAGTATAGTATTTCTGATTATTNGTTAATGTTTTTTCAGTATTGCTTTTCTCTTGTGTTTCGGTAGGNACAATGTTTTCATTTGGNAAAATNGTCGGACTTGGAATTAATGATACAATAGTAGGTACGGGTTGTTTTGAAGGATTTGGATCTGTTTTTCGTGAATGCGATAGTTTGACTTTTGCATCAGATACAATTGCATAAAAACAAAAACCTGTTATAGTTATCATCACAATAGTAAAAATAAAGAAGATTTTTTTGTTCATATAACCTCTCCATTTTTCTTATAAATGCCTGTTGTATAATAGACTCGATTATCTGTTAATTTTATAGGTCTTCACATACACGCAATAATCTCTGGTTTTGCAAGATAATCTATTATAGGTATTCGCATATGTTTAATATTAACCATATCTGATTTATAGATACTATAGAATATTATGGTTAGTTTAAAGCAGTAAACATATTTATAATTGATAAAAAAATGAAATGCCATATAATAGAGGTACGGAATACACTTAGCATTAACTGTCAATAAAGTCCAGGAGGCAGTAAGATGAAAATAACTGAAAAGGATATAATGGATATAGCAGATATGTCTAAACTAGCTTTAACCGACGAGGAAGTTAAAAGTATGACAGAAGATTTACAGACCATTTTTCATTGCTTTAAAAAAAAGCTTTCGAATTTGGATACCGATGGTGTTAAACCAATGGAACAGGTATCCTCAAATCAAAATATTTTTCGTGATGATAAATGTGAGCATTCTTTGGAACAACAAGAAGTATTAAAGAATGCTTCAGTGAATGAAAAAGGATATTTTAAAGTTCCAAGAGTAATGGAAGGAAACTGAACGGAGTGATTTTGTTTTGAATCATAGCCTATTGACTATTAGCGATATAACAAAGAAACTAAAAAACAAAGAAATTAGTGTGATTGAAATAGTCAAATCCTATCTACAAAAGATAGAAAAGCTTAATAAAACCATAAATGCATATATAACAGTTTGTAATATTGACGCTGAAAAATACTCAAGAGTTCTTCAAGAAAAACTTAATTCTGGTGAGAAGTTACCAGTGTTGTTTGGGATACCAATGGCACTTAATGATAATATTGTAACGCGCAACACCTTAACAACTTGTGCATCGAAAATGCTCGGAAATTTTATTCCACCATACAATTCAACGGTCAATGAAAGGCTACACGACAGTGGAGCTATCCTATTAGGAAAGCTTAATATGGATGAATTTGCAATGGGAAACTCAAATGAGAGTTCCTATTTTGGAGCGGTAAAAAACCCGTGGGATTTTGATAGAGTACCTGGTGGGGCAAGTGGGGGAGCCGCTGCTGCTGTTGCCTCAGGTTTAGCATGTTTTGCTCTGGGGTCTGATACAGGGGGAGACATACGTCACCCCTCCTCATTTTGCGGAGTTGTAGGTCTAAAGCCTACATATGGTTTAGTATCAAGATATGGGCTTGTTGCATGTGCATCATCAATGGATCAAATTGGCCCAATCACTCGAAATGTTGAGGATTGCGCTGTAGTATTAAATGCTATAACTGGTTATGATCCAAAGGATTCAACCTCAGCTGTCATTAAATACCCCGATTATACGGCTTTTCTTGGAGAAGACATAGGGGGACTAAAAATAGGTATTCCTAAAGAATATTTAGATAAAGGTGATAATGGCGAAGTTAATCAGAGAGTATTTGATGCATGTAAGATATTTAAATCGCTGGGAGCTGAAATAGTAGAGGTTTCACTACCGACAACCCAATATGCTATTCCTGCTTATTACATAATATCGTCGGCAGAAATCAGTTCAAATCTTGCCCGATATGATGGTATTAAATATGGATATAGAGCAAAGGATTGCCAGGACATAGAGGATTTATACCAGCAGAGCAGGGCTCAAGGTTTTGGTAGCGATGTAAAAAGGCGAATATTAACAGGGACATATGCTTTAAGTTCGGAGCGTTATGAAGAATACTATAAAAAAGCACTAAAGGTTCGACGGCTTATTTTTGAAGATTATGAAAATGCATTCAACCATGTGGATGTTATTATTAGCCCCACCACACCCGATACTGCCTTCAAAATAGGGGAGAAATTTAATGAACCAAAGATGTGTTCAAACTATGAATATACTGTGTCTGTTAGTTTAGCAGGCCTTTGTGCTATGTCTGTTCCTATAGGTAAGGACAGCGAAGGTCTGCCGATAGGAATGCAGCTTATTGGAAAACGCTATGGAGAGGGCACACTTATTAAAGTGGCAAATAAATTTGAAGAAGCATGTAATTTTGTAAAAACTGAATTTATTGATTTATAGATGCGTCAGATATGTAAGTATTTGATGCCATAGTACCAATATTTCCAGTTAAAAAATAAGTCGGCGCAATGAGTTGGTGCAATTCCCATAACCACTAATCTAAGATTAGTATAAAAGATGGATTAATATGAAGGTGATTTAATGAAATATGAGGTTGTTGTTGGGTTGGAGGTTCATGCAGAGCTTGACACCCGTACAAAAATATATTGTAATTGCACAACAAAGTTTGGGGCAGAGCCCAATACCCAGTGTTGCCCTGTCTGTTTAGGGTTGCCTGGGGCCATTCCCGTATTAAATAAAAAGGTTGTGGAGTATGCAGTTAAGACTGGGCTAGCCACAAACTGCAGCATTACTATGCTTTCAAAACAAGATAGAAAGAATTATTTCTATCCTGACTTGCCCAAAGCATATCAGATATCTCAAGATGACTTGCCTATATGTACTGATGGTTACTTAGATATAGAAGTAGAAGGTAAAACTAAAAGGGTTGGAATACATAGAATTCACATCGAGGAAGATGCCGGAAAATTAATTCATAGTGAGTCAAATAATGATACACTCATCGACTTTAATCGTGCCGGAGTACCATTGATTGAAATAGTGACTGCCCCAGATATGCACTCTTCACAAGAAGTTAAGGCTTTTTTTGAAAAATTAAAGACTATTTTGGAATATACCGAAGTTTCGGATTGTAAAATGCAGGAAGGTTCACTACGGGCCGATATAAATCTTTCAGTAAAACCTGAAGGTGCGAAGACCTTAGGAACGAGAACTGAAATGAAGAACTTAAATTCAACCAGAGCGATTGTAAGAGCAGTGGAACATGAATCTAAAAGACAAATAGAACAACTTGAGCAAGGCCTACTAATTACTCAAGAGACAAGACGGTGGGACGATGCTAAATGCGAAAGCTATCCCTTAAGAAGTAAAAAAGAAGCTCATGACTATAGGTTTTTTGCAGAACCCAACCTTTGCTCCATTATCATTGATGATGCTTGGCTAAAGAGGATTAGAGCATCAATCCCTGAGTTGCCTGACGATAAAAAAGTGCGATTCATTAAGCAGTATGACCTGCCTGAGTATGATGCTGCTTATATTACATCTTCAAAGCCTTTGGCAGACTATTTTGAGAATGCAGCTAAGATAAGTAAAAATCCAAAAGCAATTAGTAATTGGATAATGGGTGATGTGTTGAACAAACTAAAAGATGGTGGTATACAAATTACAGGTATACCTATAAGTGCTCAAAGACTTACAAAGCTTGTTGACCTAATCGATTCAAATATAATCAGCAGTAGAATAGCCAAGCAAGTTTTTGAAATAATGTGGGATACAAATGACGAACCCGATGAAATTGTAGAAAAATATGGACTTCAGGTGCTGTCCGATTCTGACACCATAAAAAGGATAGTAAATGAGGTTATCAGCGAAAATCCAAAAGCAGTAGATGATATTAAAAGTGGTAAAAAAAGGTCCATTGGCTTTTTAGTGGGCCAGGTCATGAGAAAGACTGATGGAAAAGCTGATCCACGCATTGTAAATCAATTGCTTTCAGAAGCAACACAATAACACAGAGGGACGGTTCTTTTGTGCTAAATAACACAGAGGGACGGTTCTTTTGTGTTATAGACAGTCACTTTTTTGCTTTCTTGTGTTAGTTATACAACTGCCCGATATGAGTTACCCTATTTCTGCCATTCTCTTTAGATGTATACAGTGCTCTATCAGCTGCACTTATTAAATCCTTTGTAGTTGTTGCATCCGAAGGATACGAAGCCACACCTGCTGAAATAGTAAAATGCGGGTCACTTGTTTCTTCAATGCTTTTTCTCATTCTATCTGCTGCGAGGTATGCTTTAACCCCTGTTGTTTCAGCCATTACAATAATGAATTCGTCGCCACCATAACGACCGATTTCATCCTCGATTCTCATATTGCTTTTAACAATATTTATTGCACTCTTTATACATTTATCACCTACTATATGACCGTAAGTGTCGTTAACTTCCTTGAACTTATCAATATCAAACATTATAACCGAAAACTCCATTGTTTTTTTTCTTTCTACTAAACTATCAATAAATCCCATAATAGCTTTTTTATTGTATACTCCAGTAAGGCTATCGGTTTTGTAGAGTTCTACAAGGTGTTTGTTGGAACGCTCAATTTCTTCCACTCGACGATTAACCTCACCTTGTATATTCATATTAATTCTTGAAATCAAACCCATGTTTTCATAATATGATTTCTCAAGCTTATTAATTGTGTTTTTATAAAAAAAGTAAGCGAAAAACATATAACCTGATACTTTAAATACTAGTGAAAGTATAGTTGCAATTTGCAAAGAGCTTATTAGTTTTACCAGGAGTGAAGCACAAATAGAAATAGCTCCTGTAAATACAAGCAGTAACGAATAATTTTTCATAATAATATTAGAGATTATAATTATAAAAAGCACTCCAATGTATAAATAAAGAATTAAATTCAGAAATGTATAGTTTTGCATATAGTTAAAGTTTATGTTCAGAACCACAGTTATAAGTGGAAAAGCATATGAAGCAACAAAAAATATATAGTTGATCTCCTTTGCCTTTTTTAGTGCTAAAATGATTAATATAGTAGTGATATGGACAAACTCTGCAAAGAAGAGGTACGATTCTGCATATGAGCTGTTTAGTGACAGAAATGATATTATGCTAAGTACTAAAGGAATAAAAAAAGAAGCACCAAAGTTTTTATAGAACAGCTCTAACTTAAGTGACAACGAAGATAAATATATGTATGTTGAAAAAAACAAAATAATGAGTAAGTGAATTTGATTTTCCAAACCAATATAAAACAATTTAGTCACCCCAGTTTTTGTTGTAATGAAAAATAATTATGCTATTTATCCAACGGAAAACGCGTGAGCATTTTGTATTCAGGTCACGCACAGTGCAGTATAGGGTGTTTCAGCTGGCCTATAACACCCAAAAATTCTGTTATTGCAGTATAATCTAAATTATATTATCCTTATATACATTATATCGGAAGAAAATGTTTTTTTATAGATAGAACAAAGAAATAAAAATATTAATGTTTAACTTGGAATACAAGGATTAATAACTTTTTATACTGGATTTATAACAATGTATACTCAATAGGGACGAAATGAATTTACTTCATGAACAATGGGTATGAATAAAAAGGTGATACTCCTGAAAAGAAAGGATGATAGACCAATGAAGAATATCAAGATTACGAGTGTAGATAAGATTTGCGAAAAAAACGGTATTTCTTTTTTTCATGTAGAATCTAATAAGTTTAAAACAGTTTTAATTGATATCTTTCTGGCTGATCCACTAGATAAGAAGAGAGCGGTTCAAAACGCACTTATACCTCATATTTTAAAAAGAGGGTGTAGCCGTTACCCAACACAACAAGAGCTTGCATTACGTCTCGAGGAACTATACGGGGCAAGCATAAATGGGGGTGTGTCTAAATTCGGTGAATATCAAATAGTTCACTTGAATGCGGGATTTGTTTCAGACCAGTATACAGTAAACAAAGCGAATTTATTCGAAGAAGTTGGAGATATTCTCTTTGAGATCTTAACTGAGCCGGTTATTAAAGATGGAATGTTCAATGAAGATTATTTTCAACAAGAAAGAGAGAATCTTATTCAACGAATTCGGAGCCGAGTTAATAATAAAATGTATTATTCGCTGGAGCGATGTATGGAAGAAATGTGCTCTGACGAGCCATTTGCAGTTTATCGGGATGGAGATGAAGAAGGAGCAAAAGCATTAACAAACCAAGAGTTGATGTTCCGCTATGAACAGCTGCTATCACGAAGCCCTATTTATGTATATATATCAGGTAATGTTAGTGATGAGCAAATACAAAAATTTATCGATAAATTTGACGCATTGAAAAGGGAAAGTATCATTTCTCTTCCTCCAATAAAGGTAAAAAAAGAGGTACAAGAGATACGTCACATTGAAGAACCTATGGACGTAAGTCAAGGACAGCTTTGCCTTGGATTTAGAACCCAGATTGAAGCAGGGGATCCAATGTATTATCCTCTTGTCATATATAATGGAATTTTCGGGGGAGGCGTGCATTCAAAATTGTTTCAAAATGTAAGGGAAAAAGAAAGCCTTGCATATTCAACCTTTTCCACTATTGAAAAGTTTAAAGGTCTTCTTGTGGCTTGTAGTGGCATTGATATTTCCCAAAGGGAAAAGGCTGAAAAGACTATTACGGATCAGCTAAGAGCAATTGAGAATGGGGATATATCTGATTATGAATTAGAAGCAACAAAAAAAAGCCTGGAAACGGGACTAAAGTCTATGCAAGATAGTCAAGGCGCAATGGTGAGCTTTTATTTCAGTCAAAATTTATCTGGTCAAAATGACAGTGCAACCAATTATATAGATAAACTAAATGCAGTTACTAAGGACGACGTTGTGGGTGTAGCGAAAAAAATTACACAAGATACAGTCTATTTTTTGACATCTTTGTCTGGCGAAGGAGAAAGGAGAGAAGAGAAATGAAAGTATTGGAGTTTAGTAGAATACAAGAAAAAGTTTATGAATATGAACACTCAAGTGGATTAAAGGCCTTCGTGATTCCTAAAGAAGGATATAATAAGGTTTATTCTACATTTGCTACGTATTATGGCTCAATTAATAATTGCTTTATTGCACCAGGAGAGAAAAGTGAGACAAAGGTCCCCGATGGCATTGCTCACTTTCTTGAGCACAAGCTGTTTGAACAAGAAGACGGAAGTGTTATGGATAAGTTTTCGAAAATCGGAGCTCAGTCAAATGCTTATACATCTTCCACCCAAACTGTATACCTTTTCTCATGTACCGACAAATTTGATGAAAATTTTAAACTATTGCTAAAATTCGTACAGAATCCTTACTTAACGGATGAAAATGTAGAAAAGGAAAAGGGAATTATAGCTCAGGAAATTAGGATGTATGAAGATAATGCTGATTGGAGAGTGTTTTTTAATTTGCTAAATGCTCTATATGTAAACCATCCTGTAAAAATAGATATAGCAGGTACGGTGGATAGCATTTCAAAAATCACAAAAGATGCATTGCATAAGTGCTATAATACATTCTATCACCCATCAAACATGATAATTGTTGTAGTTGGAGATGTTGAACCGCAGACAATTTTTAGTATGGTGGAAGAAGGAATCAAGGCCACGAATTATCCTGGGGAAATTAGGAACATTTTCCCTGACGAACCAGCACACCACAATAAAAAACTGGTTGAACAAAACCTCGCAGTAGCTATGCCGCAATTTCATATGGGCATTAAGGACAATTCCACGGTTTCGGGTTTCGATCTTATAAAGAGAAGCATCGCCCTTGAAATATTATTATCTATGTTGATGGGAAGAAGCTCTGTGTTATATAATGAATTATACAATGATGGGTTAATTAATCAGGGGTTTAGCTGTGATGTTAGCCTTGAAGAATCATTTGGGTATACTGTTTGGGGTGGACAATCAAAAGAACCTAAGGAAGTTGCCAAGAGAATTACCGAACAGATACAAATTATGCATAAAAATGGAGTTGATAAAAAAAGCTTTGAGCGTATAAAAAAAGCTCATGAAGGTAGATTTATAAGAAGTTTAAACTCTCCTGAAAATATTTCTCATGAGTTTATTCCGCTATTTTTTAAAGGAGCGTATTTCTTTGAGTATGCAAAGGTCTACGAAGAGCTCACAGTTGAAGATGCTCAGAAAATCTTCACAGATCATTTTTCACTGGAACCTTCGTTATCTATTATTTGGCCTATGAAAACTTAAAAATGAAAAGCTAAATGTTTCTTCCATTCTGGGACGAAACTAATGAAGATAGCTTTAAAAATCGATTATAAATAAAGACAGGAATTTAGGGGTATAAAAGAGATTTGCTTTAAAGGTAAAACTTTTTTAACAAAAAATCGTATATAATATATACAAGTAAAATAAACTTGCTATTTTGCTAAATAAATCTAATAACACATAATAGTGATGATATTTGCTTGTATAAGAGGTGAGGAGAAGTATGAATAATATTAGTTTTCCAAATTTAGGATTAGATTTTTCTATTAATCCAGTAGCTTTTAGTATCGGTTCATTACAGGTTTATTGGTATGGCATAATAACTGCATTGGCTTTCTTGGTTATCATATTAGGTATACTTAGAAGCAGCGATAAATATGGCATTAAGCAAGATGACCTTGTGGATCTAGTACTCATAACTTCAATAATAGGTATTATATGCGCAAGGATTTTTTATGTCCTTGTGAACTGGGACCGCTACAGAAACAATTTAAGCGAGATTTACAAAATATGGGGTGGAGGACTAGCTATATATGGTGGAATAATAGGTGGAATCATCACAATTTATTTATTCTGCCGAAAAAGAAAAATCAGCGCGCTACAAATACTTGACCATCTTGTGGTTTATTTTGCACTTGGCCAAGCTATAGGAAGATGGGGAAACTTTGTTAATCAGGAACTATTCGGTCCAAATACTAATCTTCCTTGGGCGATGACAGGTAATGTTATTCAAAATACTATTGCCAGATTCCCTGAGAATTTCCCCGGAGTAGATGCATATTTACCAGTTCATCCCCTTTTTCTGTATGAGTCACTGTGGGATTTTTTAACGTTTATTTTACTAGCCACGTTTAGAAAACGAAAAAAGATGGAGGGTGAAGTATTTTCTCTGTATATGATTTCTTACGGCTTGGCAAGGTTTACAATAGACAGCATGCGCTTTGATCTTAAGGTGGGTAATTTCAACATTAACCGAGTAATTGGTCTTATTTTCGCAATCGCATTTGGAGTTATTTTTATTGCAAGACGCCTTCGCAAAAATGAAGACTTAATCGAAGAGGCTGATGAAGGCACAACCCCCAGTATTTATAGAGAGATTTTGCATGGAATGGATAACCAGTCCTCAGCAGCTGATGACGAAGTTGCGAATGAGGGCACTATCTCAGATAGCGTGGACGAAGCTGTGATTGAAGGCTCTGTTTCCAGTGATAGGGATGAAACCGAGAATGAAGCCAATGCCTCAGATATCGATGATGAATCCACTGGGTACGAAGACCAGGAGGGAGCAAAACAAGCTTCTGTATCAGATAGCGAGGATGAGGCTGTGAATCCTGAAACTGATGGGTCCATTGATATTGTAGAAAATGAGAATGCTGATTAGGTGAAAGTTAATGAGAATCTGATTAGATAACAAATTCTAATGAAATTAAACTACAGAAGAATAAACCCTGAGGTAGAGTTAAAAGTAGAAGCTGAAATTGCAGTCATGGAGGTTAATTGATGCTTCATGTTGAAAAAAGCCAAGGGCTGAATAAAATTAAACATTACGACTGGTTTTTGGTTATACTAGTGGCAGCTATAAATACTTATGGTTTAATAGTGATTGCTAGTGTTTCTTACCAGTTAGGAACTCAAAGTAACTTGTTAAAACAGAGCATTGGTGTCGCAGCAGGCACTGTGGCAATGGTTATATTAAGTCTCATTGACTATAAAGATCTTAAAATACTTGGTTTTGGCGCATATTGGTTTTCAATATTTCTTTTATTTCTTGTTCTCATAATTGGGCAAGGAGCGGAGGAAACCGGCACTCAGGGTTGGTTTGTATTCGGACGTGTATCATATCAACCTTCTGAAATAGGGAAAATAACATTTATACTTATTGTAGCTTTATATTTAGAACACATTGTTACAAATACTGGGAAATATAACTATTTAAAATTAATTATATTTACTGCATTGCCTATCTTGCTTATCTTAATGCAGCCTGATGTTGGAACAAGTCTGGTATATATTTTTATTTTTCTTTGTATGGTCTTTTTTGCAGGCATACCATACAAATACATATTTGCTTCGTTAGGCACTGCAATTGTTGCAGCAACCGGGTTTTACTATTCAGGATTATATGATTTAGTATTACCTGCCCATATAAAGAAACGTTTCTTCAGTTTCTTTAATAAGGATGCTGATCCACTAGGGAGCAATTACCAGGTTAGCCGAGCAATACAATATGCTGGCTCCGGACAGCTGTGGGGTAGAGGTTGGGGAAAAGGATTTGCAGCAGAGAACGTACCTTTTGCTCATACCGACTTTATTTTTTCAGTAGTTGCTGAAGAGTTTGGATTTGTCGGAGCTGCTATTTTAATAGTTTTGTTTCTTGCACTTTTTGCAAGATGTATATATATTGCATGGTATGCTCGGGACAAATATGGATCGTTCATTGTTATGGGTATTGTAGCAATGTTATTTGCTCATTTCATGGAAAACATAGGTATGAATATTGGTTTATTACCTGTAACAGGTATCCCGTTACCGTTCATTAGCTATGGAGTCAGCTCTGTAAGTACCAACCTTATTGCTATTGGCATCGTTCTGAGTATCTCGCTACGTAAAAAACGACCAATGTTCGAGTAAGACGAAATATTAAATTTATATTACAAAGAAATTTTCTTATTTATTTAATAATTTATGCAATTTCCAAATGTAGTGTGTAAAAAAATCGATGATACAATATATTGTGGTTTTAACAGGCATTTTAGCTCCTTATATGGGACAAAATGCCGTTTCTTTTATTTTCAGGTTCAAAATTAGGGTTGACGAATGGTTTTATTATGGAGTAAAATACAAATGAAGTGGTGAGAAGTGGGGGAAAGTGGAGGATACTTTTAGTAAATAAGAAAGAGGTGGGAAACGGTGCTAATTGGTAAATATACCAATACATTAGATCCGAAAGGCAGAGTAATAATACCAGCAGCGTTCCGTTATGACCTCAAAGAGAAATTTATTCTTACTAAAGGAATAGAACAATGCCTCTACATATATCCCGAAGAAGAATGGTCATTTCTTGTTGAAAGACTAAAGAAAGCTATGCCATCTTCAAAACAAGGAAACCGTAAAGCTTTAAGATTTTTTTCATCGAATGCTTCTGAATGCGAAGCTGATAAACAGGGTAGAATATTAATACCTCAACATCTGCGAGAATATGCGTTTCTGGACAAGGAACTATTATTCGTAGGTGGTTTGAATAAAGTAGAGATATGGAGTCCAGCATTTTACGAAGATGTAGATGCAGAAGAAGTCGGAGCCATGCTTGAGGAAATGGATATAGAGTTTTAGTTAGGAATAAGAATGGATTTTTCACATGAACCAGTTTTACTAAAAGAATGCATAGAGGGTTTGAACATTCATAGCGCTGGAGTGTATGTTGATTGTACACTCGGAGGTGCAGGACATTCGACTGAGATTCTAAAGCGACTAAACTCTCAAGGCCTGTTAATTGGAATCGATCAAGATAAGGAAGCTCTTGAAGCAGCTAAAGCAAGACTTAGTCAAGTAAATAGCAAAGGAAGCTTTGTGACAATACATGAGAATTTTGAAAACATAAGACAAATACTAAAAGCACAAAAGATAAAATCCGTAGATGGTATACTAATAGACCTTGGAGTATCTTCCTATCAGTTGGACAATGAGGAACGAGGCTTTAAATACCAGGAAGATGCCCCTTTGGATATGAGAATGAACCAGAATATTGATTTTACCGCAAAAGAGCTTGTTAATACCTGGTCAAAGAATGATATTGCGAGAATCATTAGAGATTACGGAGAAGAAAAATGGGCAGTACGAATCGCAGAATTTATCTGCAGTGCCCGAGAAGAAACCGAAATCGAAACTACTTCACAATTAGTTGACATTATTAAGGCAGCGATACCTGCACCAGCCAGACGGGGAGGACCACATCCTGCAAAAAGAACTTTTCAAGCAATCCGCATAGCAGTAAATAGGGAGCTTGAAGTTTTAGAAGAAGTATTACCTAAGATGCTAGATAGTCTCGCTAAAGGCGGTAGGTTGTGTGTTATTACTTTTCACTCGCTTGAGGACAGAATTGTTAAACAGTTTATAAACAGCAAATTGGGGCGTTGCACATGCCCACCTAATTTCCCCAAATGTGTGTGTAATGCAGTAAAAGAACTAAAGGTTATTACACCTAAAATTATTACACCATCGCAGGAAGAGTTACAGCGTAATCACAGAGCTCGCAGCGCAAAATTAAGAGTTTCAGAAAAAGTTTAGATACTACAAAAGATTAAAGTTTTAAGCACTGAAGATTAACTAGTAAAGGACAAAGGATAACCCAAGATAAATCCTACAAAAGAAAACAAAAGGAAATCTATATACATGGTTTCATCACTGATACACAAAAGATGACACATTTTATCTACTAAAGAAAAATGTTTTACAAATGACAAAAAAGCAAAGTTATTTACAAAAGAAGAGAACAACAAACTATACCAAAGAAAAAAAAGAAAATTATAACAAAAGACAAATTAGAACTACAAAAGAGCTTTTTTATGAAAAAGCAGCGTTCTAAGATCACGAGAGCTTCATATTTAGGCAAACCCGTGGCCATTTATTTGGCCATGGGGTTATTGTTTTCAACAGCTTGCTTTTTAAAGAAGGGATGATATGTATGAAATATAGAAATAGCTATATTTATGGGTCGGCTGCTCCAAAGCTTGATGAACAGCAACATCGACCCGAAAGGCAAGCGAAAACCAGACGTAACCCTACACATAAAAAAGCAGTAATTACCGAAATCGAGGTTGAAGTTCTTCCGGTAGCGCAAATGATTATCTGCATATTAATTGCCTTTGCTATCTTTTCTACTATAATTTACAGGTACAGCACAATTACAGAAATGAATTGCTTACTTTCGGCATTAAATGAAGAATACGAGACATTAAAAGATGATAATCGTAAGCTCCAAGTTAGTATTGGTTCAAGGATCAATCAGGAAAATATCNGAAGGGTTGCGGAAGAACGTTTGAATATGAAAATGCCTGATAACTATCAGAAAATCCCGGTAAAGGTTCCTAAAGTCAATTATAGTACCCTATCTATTGTAGAACAGGAGGAAGAACAGATAAATTTGAAGTCAATTTTATTGTTTTTTGGAATTGAATAGATTAGGAAAAGAAAAATGGAGTCAATATGGGAGTGTTATCTGAATATATATGAATTAGAAACTTCTTTGGACAATGGATTGAAGGGCGAAGCAAACGAATATCTTTGTGGATGCGACAATCTATAGTCCTTTTTTATAATATGCTACTTTTTATTGCCCGGCGAAAGGTGGATGTGACTTGTCCTCAAAAATGATGAAAGTGAAGAAACGCTCATTAGTTTTATTAATTACATATTCTGTTTTAGTATTCGTACTTATATTACGGCTTGGTTACTATCAAATTGTAATGGGAGAAGAATACTCAATTAAAGCGTATGATATACAGACCAGGGAGAGAATTATTAATCCAAAAAGAGGTACTATTTTTGATCGTAATGGCAAAGGGCTAGCAATCAGCGCATCGGTAGAAACTATATCCGTGAATCCTGCTGACTTTAAAGATAAAATGAAAGATAATCCTGAAAAAGTGGAACAAATCGCTTATGANCTGGGCCAAATACTAGATATGGCACCAGAGGATGTGAAGAAAAGCTTAACAGCAAACATTAGTTGGTCTTTTATAAAAAGAAAAGTTGATAAAGATATTGGGTTGCAGGTTCGTGAGTACCTTATTGAAAACAACATAGACAGTATTTATGTNGACGAGGATTCAAGGCGTTATTATCCTAACGAGAATCTCGCATCTCACGTCCTGGGTTTTACTGGTGACGATGAGCAAGGGCTAAATGGTATAGAAAAAACATTTGACGAAGCTCTAAGTGGAAAGAAAGGTATGGTTATGAGCCAATTTGATGCAGGAGGTCGTCAAGTAAAATATAGCCCGGAAACTTATGTTGAACCCATCAATGGATATAATTTATACTTAACAATAGATGAGACAATTCAGTACTTTACAGAAAAGATTTTAGAACAGGCGATGCTGGACTATAATTTAAAAAGAGGTGCCGCAGCTATTGTAATGCAGCCCAAGACTGGAGAAATTCTTGCTATGGCATCGAAACCCGATTATGATCCAAATGATCCTTTTGCAAAGCCGAGTTTTTTAGAAGATGTTGAATGGCAAGGAAGGTCCAGTAATGAGGATGTAAATTTTTTGTTTGAAACGGTGTTTCGTAATAAGGCTTTAATGGATACATATGAGCCAGGTTCTACTTTTAAAGCTGTTACAGCTGCCGCAGCACTTGAGGAGAATGTTGTTACTACACAAACAGAGTTTGTTTGTAACACAGTTCATATGGCGGGACATAATATTAATTGTTGGAAAGCTGGGGGGCACGGTGCCGAAACATTTCGCACCGGGGTATATAACTCATGCAACCCAGTGTTTGTAAAAACTTCAATGGCTCTTGGGATAGACAAATTCTATCAATATATTGATAGTTTTGGTTTCAAAGAAAAAACAGGTATAACATTAAACGGTGAGCCCGCTGCTAGTGAATATCAATGGCACAAGGAACCAAAGGAAATTGATATGGCTGTAAGCTCATTTGGACAACGGTTTACTATTTCACCATTGCAATTGGTATTAGCGTATTCAACAATTGCTAATGGCGGGGATCTGATGAAACCAATATTAGTAAAGCAAATAAGCGACAGTGAAGGTAATATAATAGAAAAAACAGAGCCCCAAGTAGTAAGAAAAGTTATTTCAAAGCAAACTTCAGATACACTTTGTGACATACTCGAAGGTGTAGTATCTGAAGGAACGGGTAAAAATGCATATATCAGTGGATACCGAATAGCAGGAAAGACNGGAACATCAGAAACACAGGAAACTGACTCTGAAGGCAGGTATATTGCTTCATTTGCATGCTTCGCCCCTGCAGATGATCCGCAGATAGTTATATTATTAATTTTGGATCATCCTCAAGTTTATCCTCATTCAGGTGGTATGATAGCTGCTCCACTTGCAGGAAAGTTAGCTGAGGATATACTCGATTATTTAGGCGTGGAACGAGAATATACCGAGATGGACAAACAATTGATGTTAAAGGAAATGTATGTACCAGAGGTGCGCAACTACAAACTATCCGATGCCAAAGTAAAACTCAATAATTATGAGTTGAATTATGTTATTGAAGGTGAGTATGAAAACGAAGATGTACTTGTCGTTGAGCAGACTCCAAAGCCGAATAGTAGTGTTCCAAGCGGATCTACGGTAATACTTTACACATATAAACCTGAAGAAGAGCTCAAAGTAACGATGCCCAATGTTCTAAATAAGGAAATAAGTGAAGCTGCAAAGGCATTGAGAGATGCGGGTCTGAATATAAAGGTACAGGGAATAGGCCAAGCTCACCGACAGGAGTATGAGCCTGGTGAAGAACTAAACAAAGGCCAGGTTGTTACTATTTGGTTTGAGCATACTGATACTGATTAGGTAACGGAGGGAAGGATATGGAATTAACTAAACTAATTGAGGGATTGGATATTTTAGATATTCAAGGAACAACAAATAAACAGATCTCAAGGATCGTATACGATTCGAGAAGAGCAGTTCCAGGAGCATTGTTTGTGTGTGTTGACGGTTTTAAAACTGATGGACACAAGTTTATACAATCTGCAATTGATAACGGGGCTACAACTTTTTTAGTTCAAAAGGATGTTCCCGCTATTGACGATATAACCATAATAAAGGTTCCAGACACACGGTATGCATTAGCCCATGTGTCAGCTGTATTTTTTGAACACCCATCAAGAGATTTCACACTTTTGGGTATTACAGGGACTAAGGGAAAGACAACAATAACATATATGATAAAATCAATCCTTGAGCAAGCCGACCAAATGGTAGGGCTAATTGGGACAGTTGCCAATATTATAGGGTCCGAAAAAATGCCAGCCCAAAGAACCACTCCCGAGTCTCTGGATCTTCAGGAAGTGTTCGATAATATGAAATATAAAGGCGCTGATACGGTTGTTATGGAGGTATCATCTCAGGGTTTGAAGCTTAGTCGGGTAGCTTGCTCCGATTTCGACATTGGTGTGTTTACAAATCTGTCAGAAGATCATATAGGCGGAGATGAACATCCCGATATGGAAGATTACCTGAACTCTAAAATCAAGCTTTTTTCGCTGGCTAAGCGTGGGCTTGTAAATGTTGACTGTGGATACTCAGACAGAGTTTTTGAAAGCAGCCAATGTGAATGTATGACTTTTGGAATTTCGAACAAAGCAGATATATCAGCTCAGGATATAGTAACACATGCTGACCGCGTAGAGTTTTTTGTAACGACACCTTGGTTCAGTAGTAATGTTGTTGTATCAGTACCCGGGAAGTTTAGTGTATATAATGCGTTGGCGGCAATCGGTGTCACCGGAATGATGGGAATTGCCCCTGAGCATATAGTTAATGGGTTAAAAGATATTCATATTCCAGGTAGAGCTGAAATTGTGCCCACTCCTAATAAACCATATACTGTGATGATAGATTATGCACATACTCCGGACAGCCTAAGAAATATTTTACAGACAGTAAAAGAATTTGTTCCCAATAGACTAATTAGTGTTTTCGGTTGCGGTGGGGATAGAGACAGAACAAAGAGACCACAAATGGGAAAAATATCAGGAGAGATTGCAGACATAACATTGATTACATCTGATAATCCAAGAACCGAAGAANCCATGGATATTATAAAAGATATTGAAGAAGGCATAAAAGAAACAGATGGACAATATAGTATTATTCAGGACAGAACATCAGCAATACGCCATGCGATGAAGATCGCTCAAAAAGGTGATATTATTGTGTTAGCCGGAAAAGGACATGAAACATATCAAATATTCAAAGACAAGACCATCCACTATGATGAACGGGAAATTGTAAAAGATATTCTCGAGAGTATGGAGTGAGAAAAATGGAAAAATTACAGGCAGGTACAATATGTCATTGGATTAATGGCAGACTCATAGGTGATGAACTGGTAAGTGTGGATGAAGTTAGTACCGACACAAGAACGTTAGTGAAGGGAAGCCTTTTTGTTGCTATCCGTGGTAACAACTTTGANGGACATGAGTTTATTGGCCAAGCCTTTGAAAAAGGAGCTACGATNGTTATATCAGAAGAGGAGCATGCTGTTAGCGAAGGTCTGGCTTTAATTGTTGTTCAAGACACAATAAAAGCATTAGGTGAGCTAGCGCGAAACTATATCCAAAACTTTGATATACCCGTTATAGCAATTACAGGAAGTGTCGGAAAGACAACGTCCAAGGAAATGATAGCCCAAGTACTCTCAACCCAGTATAATGTACATAAGACCAAGGGGAATTTCAACAATCATATTGGATTGCCGCTTTCTGTACTCAATCTTAACAAAAGCCACAATGTAGCAGTTTTTGAAATGGGTATGAATGCAATAGGAGAAATAGATTATCTTTCAAAGATTATTCGCCCTGATGTTGGAGTTATAACAAATATAGGTATTTCGCATATAGAGAAGTTAGGCTCCAGACAAAATATACTTAGGGCTAAACTTGAAATAATTCATGGAATGAGTGAGAACAGTAAATTAATTTTAAATGGAGATGATGAGCTTTTATCGGGACTTAAAGGTCTGCTACCCATGCCTGTTTCCTTCTATGGTATTAATGAAAACAGTGATATACATGCTTATGGTATTGAAACTCTTGGGGAAAAAGGAGTAAAGTTTAATATTGAAATTAGGAACCAGGAAGTTGAAATAGTTTTGCCTGTTCCTGGAATTCATAATGTATCTGACGCATTGGCAGCAGTAGCATGCGGGCTTGAATTGGGAATCACAAACGAAAACATACAAAAAGGACTTATGCGTTACTCTCACGAAAGAATGAGGCTTAACATATCTCAACAAGGTGATGTAAAAATAATTAATGATTCATATAATGCAGCTCCAGACTCGATGTTAGCAGCTTTAACTGTTTTAAGAGAAGTCGCTGGTTCAAGACGAAGTATCGCAGTATTAGGAGATATGTTCGAGCTCGGTGAATACTCAGCACAAGCACATGCAGATGTTGGGACATATGTTGTCAGAGAGAATATAAACCATTTGATTGCAATAGGGGATCTTGCTAAGGATTACGTTAAAGGAGCAGTAGAAGCCGGTATGAGTGAGAGAAACATAAAATATTTTCCTGACTCTAAAAGTGCAGTTAGTTTTCTAAAAGGATTCATAAACCCACTTGACGTAGTGCTTTTTAAAGGGTCCAGAGGTATGAACTTAGATAAAGTAATAGAAAATGTTTTCGGAACTGCAGACAACGATGTTAAATAACCGGGAGGATAAATATGAAGATACCAACTCAAATAATAGTATTTGTTCTTGCATTTGTGCTTGCTATAATATCGGGAATTATTTTAATTCCTTTGCTCAAAAAGTTTAAATTCGGGCAAACAATAAGGGATGATGGCCCTAAAACACATCTTGTTAAGCAAGGGATACCTACAATGGGTGGTTTTATATTCCTAATCCCTGTTACTATTATTTGTGGATATTATGCTTTAAATGATAATGATATGGCAGCTTTGCTTTTAACAACACTGGGATTTGGGCTTATTGGATTTATTGATGATTATTTAAAAATAAAACGACGCAATAAAGATGGATTAAAACCAAAACAAAAAATGCTGGGCTTATTGGCAGTATCTGCATGTTTCACAGCTTATGTGGTTACAATGACAAATATGGGTGAAAAAACAGTTGTACCATTTATAGGTATTGATAATCCCATAACAGTCCCAATTGTTATATTCATTCCATTTTGTATTTTTATTCTTCTGGCTTACTCTAATGCTGTGAATTTAACAGATGGCTTAGATGGTTTAGCTGGTAGCGTAACAATGATTATTTTGGTTTTCTTTACGGTAGTGGCTATGCTAAATGAGGAATGGAATTCAATTAAGCTCTTTTGCGCTATTTTAGCAGGAGGCTGTCTTGGGTTTCTAACTTTTAATCTACATCCTGCTAAAGTAATTATGGGAGATGTAGGTTCATTAGCTCTCGGAGGCGCCGTAGCAGCTGTATCCATATTACTGCAAATGCCGTTAATACTCGTTATTGCGGGCATGGTGTATTTTATAGAAAATATGTCTGTAATACTACAGGTAGCATATTTTAAGAAAACAGGAAAACGAATTTTCAGGATGGCACCCATACACCATCATTTTGAATTGATGGGTTGGGGTGAAACAAAAATTGTGATTATATTCATTCTTGTAACTGTTGTTTTTTGTGGCATTGCTTTCTTTGCTTTGAGGTGAGTATGAAAAATAGAGACTTTGACTTCTGGATATTTATAACGATACTATTGCTTTTAGCTTTAGGTGTTAGCATGGTTTATAGTGCTAGTTCTTATTATGCAAGTAGAAATTTTGATAATAAGGAGTACTACCTTATAAAGCAGCTTCTTTGGGCTACAATAGGAGTTATCGCAATGCTTGTAGTATCAAGACTTGATTACAGGAGACTGGCTCAATTTTCGCCACTTCTTATGCTTGCGAGTATTATCCTTCTAGTTTTAGTTAGGATTCCCGGAATAGGTTCAAATGTTAATGGCGCGTGGAGATGGTTTGATTTTGGTTTTGCTTCTTTTCAGCCATCCGAGATGGCCAAATTATCCATAATTTTATTTTTTGCGTATAGTCTATCAAAAAAAGAGGATGCTCTTCAATCATTTTGGAAGGGTTTTTTGCCCTATCTCTTGATTATTGGGATAGTTGATGCCCTTTTATTAATAGAACCTCACTACAGTGCCACCATTCTCACAACTGCAGTAGCATTCATAATACTTTTTACGGCAGGGGCGAAAATATGGCATTTCATAATTATATCAATACCTGTAATACCCCTGGGTATATATTTCATTGTTACAGAGGAATATCGTCTTAGAAGGGTGCTTACATTTATAGATCCTTTCGATGATCCTACCGACGCAGGATATCAGATTGTAAACTCTTTATACGCAATAGGCTCGGGCGGTATTTTCGGTAAAGGCATAGGGCAAAGTGTACAAAAAAATCTATATATTCCCGAACCACATACCGATTTTATTTTTTCTGTTGCTGCTGAAGAATTGGGTTTCATTGGTGCAACTACCATCCTCTTATTGTTTCTAGTCTTAATTTGGCGTGGGGTTCGAGTAGCTATGCACGCTCCAGACAAACTTGGTAGTCTTATTGCTGTCGGCATAACATCAATAATTGCAGTTCAAGTAATAATTAATGTGGCGGTTGTTACATCTTCAATGCCGGTTACAGGAATGCCTCTACCGTTTTTCACATATGGTGGTAGTTCACTTGCATTTTTGCTCGTTGGAGTTGGAATGTTGCTTAACATTTCCCGTTCTACTGGCAGTAAATACAAGGTTAAGAGGGGCAAATACTAATATCAGTTTAAACTTTGGCCTACCAAAATATATGTGTATGAGTTTACTTAACAATGGAAAAAGGATCATTTTATATTAGTTTCTGATTACTAATTATATTTGTGTGACATATATTAGCGAATAAAAGGGGCAGTCGATGGCTGCCCCAATAATATCTTGAAAATCAATATATAATAAGAACTCTAAAAGTTTGTTTGTGCGTCAAATACATTCAAATTATGTATATGTTCTACTTGTAGTTTATCTAAATCTGTTGCGTTTTAAGAATACAGGGATATCTAATTCGTCGTCATCTTCGGTGGTTATTGCCGCCTCTTTAATAGCAGCACTGGCTTCACTGGCATCCACTAATTTATTAGGTTTTCTTAGTATTGGAGTTTTGTCAAAACCTGTCGCAATAACGGTAATAACTATTTCATCCTTCAAATTCTCATCAATTACAGCACCGAATATAATAGTAGCTTCGGGATCTGCAGCATTTTGTATTAGTTCAGCAGCAGTGTTTACTTCTTGTAAACCAAGATCAGTTCCACCCGTAATATTAAGTAATACACCTTTAGCTCCTTCTATTGATGTTTCGAGTAGTGGGCTCGAAATAGCTTGATTGGCTGCATCTTCAGCTTTGCTATCACCAGTTCCTCTTCCGATTCCCATATGAGCAAGACCTTTTTCATTCATAATGGTTTTAACGTCTGCAAAATCTAAATTAATAAGTCCGGGTACGGCAATTAAATCCGAAATGCCTTGAACACCCTGTCGAAGAACATCATCAGCTATTAAAAATGCTTCAAGCATTGATGTTTTCTTGTCTGCAATATGTAAAAGCCTGTCATTTGGAATTGTAACAAGGGTATCTACTACCTCTTTTAAGTTTTCAACACCTTGTTCTGCTTGTTGCATTCGCTTTCTGCCTTCAAACATAAATGGTTTTGTAACAACACCAACAGTGAGAATGCCTAACTCTTTTGCTATTTGAGCAATTACTGGAGCTCCTCCAGTGCCTGTGCCGCCACCCATTCCAGCTGTAACGAATACCATATCTGCATCTTTAATTGCCATGGCAATTTCATCACGGCTTTCATTGGCTGATCTTTCTCCAATTTCAGGGTTTGCACCTGCACCGAGTCCTTTTGTAAGCTTATCCCCTATTTGAATTTTTGTGTTTGCCTTAGAAAGAAATAATGCTTGTTTGTCGGTATTAACGGCAATAAAATCTACACCTCTAAGACCTGCGTCAATCATACGGTTTACTGCGTTATTGCCACCACCGCCTACGCCTATAACTTTAATCCTTGCAAAATTATCCATATCGATATCAAATTCTAGCAAACCCATATCCCCCTTCACAACCTTTTCTTATGTAAAAACTAACGCTCATCCATATATATGTATATTTCAATTATATAGTAATGAACATTAAAATCAAGTACAGAGGTTTTATTTTTCAGGTTTTTTTTCAATAAGCTTTCTACGTATAACACTGAAGTTTAAGAAAATCCTGTTACCAAAGGCAAATACAGCTGCAAGATGCAATGAAATACCGAGTCGATCACCAATGTAAGCGAATAATGCAGCCAACAGTGAGTTCCCAAAAAAACCTGACAAAAATACTTTTGTTTTAAATCTATTCTCCATTGATGCGACAAGTCCGCCAAAAACAGAATCAAGTGCTGCAAGTATAGCCACAGCAGCATAGTTTGAGTATTCTCTCGGAATGTTGTATGGAATTAAAATACCAATTATTAAGCCAATTATTAGACCAAGTAATGGAATCATTTATTACTCCTCACTTTCCTCTTGAAACATTGGTTATTCGGCTATAAAACGGGCGTATTTATCATCATAAAAGTCTATCATGCCTTTTTCATCAGGCTTAATATGATTGTAATATAATTCTTTTAAATATGAAAGCCTGTAAGTTAGTTCATCGTTTATTTTTATTTTTGCAGTTATTCGATCGTCTAGTGAAATATATAATTCTCTATTTTCCAGGATGTCTATCCAATCCACGACATCAATTAGTTTTTGAGTTGAATCCATATCTACACTATTTAGACTTTGAAGCAATTGTACCACCCATGCAATTTTCTCAGGTTTGTTTGTTTGAATTTTATCACCTAATGCGAACTTATCTAACTGTACGCCCCTGATCTGGGGGTGTTGATCATCTAGTTGGTTTTTCACTTCCAAAACATAACCTTCTTCATCAACCAATAGAAAGTTTCCAAAATAGCGTATCAATGCTAGTGCATTTCTTTCGGTTACAGATATATTAACAGTTTTCGGAAACTCATATTTTATTATAGCAGTTTTAACATAGGGTAATTTCTCCACTTCCTTTTCAGCTATACCCATACGTAGATTTAAAAGGTGTTCAAGGCTGCCACCCAAATGATTAATTGCATTTTCACCTATTTTTATTCCTGATGCATTAATTATTTCTTCGGCTGTATAATTAGTAGTTTCATCAACATAAATATCTGACAACAAAAGCAGCGGAGAGAACACCATCACCGCTGCCAAGCTACCAATAAGTAAAAACAATAAAAATATAATCTTTGTGATTCTTACTCTAACACTTTTTCCCTTATGTACGGATCTTCCATTACTTTTCCTTGACTTATTCATTTGTACCTCATGTAAGCCATTTAAACTCAATACTAACCGCATCTTGACTAAATTATAGCATATTGCTTTTTCACCTGCAATAAAAGCCTGTGTCCAGGGCTCACGTGGGTAATAATTAAGTACTCATATCCTTTTTATTTTCGCGCCAACTGTGCTCAAACTTTTTTCCAGCTCTTCATAACCTCTATCTATATGCATTACATTGTTAATGGTACTTATTCCTTCAGCAGACAGCGCCGCTATTGTTAATGCAGCTCCCCCTCTTAAGTCACTGGCATCAAGGTAAGCTCCAGTTAACCTTTTTACCCCTTTAATGACAGCAACTCTCTCCCTAACCGTAATATCAGTACCCATTCGCATTAATTGCTCAACATATCCATAACGATTTTCAAAAACAGTTTCAATCACAACACTGGTGCCCGATGCCTTCGACAGCACTGATACAAGTTGTGGTTGCATGTCGGTAGGAAAACCTGGATAAGGGGAAGTGCGTATTACTTCAATGGCTTTGAGGTTTTTCTCTGATTTTATTTTCATATTCTTACTGTCAATAAGCTCAATAAAAACACCGCAGTTTCTCAATAGGTAAGCTATAGAACTTACGGGCTCGTAATCAATATCATTGAGGATTATTTCCCCCCCAGTTGCTGCCACACATGCCATATATGTTCCTGCGACAATTCTGTCGGGAATAACGCTGTATGTAATATCTTTTTCTATTTCGTTACAACCAATGATACGAATAACCCCTGTGCCTGCGCCGTATATTTCTACCCCAAGATTTTGCAGAAAGTTTTGAAGATCAACAATTTCTGGCTCCTTCGCGGCGTTTCTAACTATTGTTTCTCCCTCTGCCAGACAAGCCGCGAGCATTATATTTTCAGTTGCTCCTACACTTGGATAATCAAGTAAAATCTCCGTTCCCTGAAATTTATTAATTTTACAATGTAATATACCATTATATAAATCATCTATTTCAGCCCCCATCTTTCGTAAAGAGCTTAAATGCATATCAATAGGCCTTGGACCTATTGCACAGCCCCCGGGATAACTTATGTATATTTCTCCAATTCTACCTAAAATGGCTCCCATTAATACTATAGAACTTCGCATTCTACTTGCAAGATGCTCGGGAACAGTATTAGCAGTTAAAGTTTTGCCATATACTATGATGTCTCGACCTTCTCTCTCAACTTTTAGACCCAACGAAGCAAGAATCCCCTGCATGGTCTTTACATCTTCCAGATTAGGACAATTTTTTATTCTACTTGTTCCTCTGTTGAGTATGGTTGCTGCTAGAATTGGCAAAACTGCATTTTTGGCTCCCGGTATTTTTAGCTCACCCTGTAAACGGTTACCACCTTCAATGATAAACCTGTTCAAGAAAAACACCTCCGCTTTTGTTTTCAACTTTACGGGGTTACTCATATAATAATTAAAAGTTGAAGTATCAATAAAGCAAATATTGACCTTTCATAATTTATTCTATGCCAATTGCAAAAAACTGTTACTTTGAGGTTATACTGTTTCAATTTTGCAACTTTCAATTAAGATAGTTTTATTTGTATAAATATTCATAGACAGCTATAGATTAATTTCAATATATTTTCTTGTGATTTCTTTGATAATGATGAATTGTTGCGATTTTACATTTTATTGTTGAAAAATATATTCTAATATTATAGACTAAAACATGAATTAATTAATTATTAAAAATTCATTTCTAAGGAGGTAAGGTATGAAAAAAAGAACTACCATTATGTGCCTTTCAGTAATTCTACTTGTTGTAATAAGCCTAACTGGCTGTGGTGGAAAACAAACCCTAAAGATGGCAACGGGTGGAACCACAGGTACATATTATGCATTCAGCGGTACTATTTCCCAGGTACTTGCAGAAAAAGTCGATAATCTAAGCTTCGACGTCCAGTCGACAGGCGCTTCAAAGGCTAACATTTATCTCATAAGTGATAAAGAAGCTGATATNGCAATTGTTCAAAATGATGTTATGTATTATGCATATAATGGCACGGACTTGTTTGCTGGTGAAAAGGTTTCAGGTTTTTCTGCAATGGCAGGTTGCTATGCAGAAGTGTGCCAGATAGTTGCAAAAGGTAATATAACATCTGTTGAAGATCTTAAAGGAAAACAAGTTTCTGTTGGCGATGTAGGCTCGGGTTGTGAGTTCAATGCACGTCAAATCTTCGAAGCTTATGGTATGACTTTTGACGACATTTCAGTTCACAACCTTAGTTTTAATGACAGCGCAACTGCTCTAAAAGATGACAAAATCGATGCATTTTTCTGTGTTGCGGGAGCTCCTACAACAGCTATAGTAGAACTTGCTACCACAAATGATATAAAGTTGATTGAGATTGATGATGAGCATACTGCGAAATTAATAGAAAAGTATCCATTTTACACCAAATACAATGTTCCAGGCGGATCATANAAGGGGATTGATNCAGATATNCAGACNGTAGCTGTCGTTGCTACTTATGTGGTATCTGACGANCTCAGTGAAAATCTGGTTTATGAAATGACTAAGGCACTATTTGAAAATGCTAATCAAATTGCTGTAGGTCATCCAAAAGGGGCAGAACTTGATCCCGAGTACTCTATTTCAAGTATCTCTATACCAATGCATCCAGGAGCAGAGAAATACTATAAAGAAATTGGTGTACTTAAATAAATGNATTTCAAACGTTATTTAATGGGGGCCGCTGTGATTCTCGCAATCATGGCCTCCGTTCTAATTACTAATGCTTTGTTATCACCTTGTTTAGTACTTAGAGATGGAGATACTGGCAAGGTTATTTCATTTTACCCCGTTAAAGAGGGTGACGAGTTTTCCATTACTTTTGTTCACTCAGTTAACAACAGTCCGGTAACTGATATATACCAAATTAGAAACGGCAAGCTGTATGTTGTTAGGACTATTTATTATTCTTTTGGTGCCGGTGTACAAACTGAAATAGAAGATGGGCAGANCCTGGATTACGGTCCGGATGGCTCAATGATTGTTAGCGGCTTTAACATACCTATGGATAATTTATCATATATTGTGGGTACTGTTTCAGATCATGAGTTGGAGATTGACGGACAATCAATAAGTCTCAGAGAGCTGTGCGGACGAAATGTGACGGTGCGTTTTACCTGTGAATANAGGTTTAATATATTACAGTCAAAAGATCACGGATAAATGATTCATTTCATCTTATTTTCTTATAAAGGAGGATGATTTTATGTCTGAATTTAATAAAATCCAAACTTCGATGGGTGAAGTAGAGCAAATCGATGTTGATGCGCTTATGGCGGAATATGATAGGGAGTCTAACACTCGTCATTATTCTGGTGTTCCAAGGGAGATTGTACGCTATATATTAGCTGCATTTTCAATATATGTGTTCTATATGAATCTGATAAGTGTTTGGCCAGAACAGATTCGAAGGGCTTCTTTTGCAGGACTTATTGTTTTTATGGCATTTATNTTATACCCCGCTAAGAAGAAGACAGCAAAACAAGAAAATTTTGTACCTTGGTATGATGTTGCACTTGGTTTAATTGGTACAGGCTGTTTCTTCTATCATGCTTTGAATTTTGAAAAACTTGCTGGGAAAGCTACTCGTATTTCGGATATAGATGTTGTAATTGGAATTATTGGTATATTAATTATGGTAGAGGTTTGCAGAAGAGTGGTAGGAATACCTATTCTTGTAGTTGCTGGGGCATTCGTTGTTTATGCCTTTGCTACTAACTATTCACTTAAAAGAATCATTTATACATTATTCTATACACTTGATGGTGTAATAGGAACCCCTATTGGTGTCTGCTCTACATTTATCGTTCTTTTTATTATTTTAGGAGCATTTCTTGAGAAGACTAATATCGGTAACTTTTTTATTGATATTGCAAACTCTGTCGCGGGTCGTGCAACTGGCGGTCCAGCGAAAGTTGCGGTTATATCAAGTGCCCTTGAGGGTATGTATTCAGGAAGTTCTGTTGCTAATACCGTCGGCTCAGGTAGTGTTACAATTCCAATAATGAAGAAAACAGGATATGATAAAGATTTTGCAGCTGCGGTTGAAGCTGCGGCTTCTACTGGAGGACAGATAATGCCTCCAATTATGGGTGCCGCTGCATTTCTAATGGCTGAAATGACTGAAGTTCCATACGCTACTATAGCTGTAGCTGCTATTTTCCCCGCCATACTTTATTTTAGTGGTATTTTTCTTATGGTACATTTTGAAGCAAAGAAGGTTGGGCTTAAGGGGCTTCCGAAGGATTCTATTCCAAACTTTTTCAAGCTGTTGCTAAGAAAGGGTTATCTATTTCTACCAATCGTTGTACTAATTGTTACAATGTCAATTGGTTACACTCCTTCACGAGCAGCCTGTCTTGCCATCCTAACATCAGTTATTGTAAGTATGTTTAGCAAGGAAACCAGACTTTCACCTAAAGCCTTTGTTGAATCATTAGAAACTGGTGCAAAAAATACTATAGGTGTTGCTGCAGCTTGTGCTATTGCTGGGATTATTGTTGGTATTGTCTCGCTTACAGGGATTGGTCTTAAGCTGGCAGATGGATTATTGCTTCTGTCCGGTGGTATTCCTATTGTTGTTTTGTTCTTGACAATGATTGCTTGTATTATTCTCGGTATGGGTGTACCGACCACTGCAAATTATGTAATAATGGCAACCATAACAGCGCCTATTATTCTGACGTTGATACCCGAAACACCTGTACTTGCTGCACATATGTTTGTATTNTACTTTGGTATTGTGGCAGACATTACTCCACCTGTAGCTTTAGCAGCGTATGCGGGAGCAGCAATCTCAGGTGGAAATCCAATTCGTACAGGAGTTATAGCCACCCGACTTGCAATTGCTGCATTTATTATTCCATATATGTTTGTACTAAATCCTTCCATGCTGTTAGTTAATGCATCATTTTTAAATATAGTTCAAGTGGTCATTACATCCCTAATTGGTATGTTTGCTATTTCTGGTGGTCTTGAAGGCTATATGAAGAAAAAGCTGCCTTGGTGGCAAAGAATTATATCAGTTATTGGTGGACTATTAATGATTGACCCAGGGATTGTTACAGACCTAATTGGAATTGTAATGATTGGCGCAGTTGTCATATTTCAGTATGTTCTAAAAAACAGTGAATCCAAAGCTGAAGTTGAAATAAATCAAGCATAACCATAGCAAATTAGAGCCTCGGGTACATAGGTGACCTGGGGCTTTTTCTTGTTTGTTGATTTTCTGTCAAGTTTTTTATAACTGACTAATGCTTTCTTGACGCAAAACCTGTTATCGCGATAAATATGATGTAATTGCGGTCAATTGATTAGGTTGATATAATAAAATAATATAAGGTGATATGTACTACAGAGCTTCAAGCTGGTTTATAAAGCATTTTGCGATTGCTGCATAATTTATGTTACGATGTACAGTATTTGAAGGTTAAATAAGTTAAAGGTTACTTCGAAATAAAGTCTTGCAAGGAAACTGTCAACATATATTGTACAGTTAGTCTTTATATACGTTCAATAGTAAAACTTTTTAATTGGGAGATGTTTATGAGTTTACGTTTTATATATGGCAGAGCTGGATGTGGCAAAACACATTTTTGTCTTGAAGAGCTAAAGACAAAAATTGAAAACAAGCATAATAATTCTATGTTTTTAATAGTACCCGAGCAGTATACTTTCCAAGCCGAAAGAGATCTAATCGGAATGCTACAGGCAGGAGGGATACTTAAAAACGAAGTTCTTAGTTTTCGCCGCCTGTCTTATCGAGTCTTCAATGAAGTAGGAGGCATCACATATCCACATATACATCCTGCGGGGAAAAGCATGATTTTATATCGGATACTTGATAAAAGCGGCCCCATGTTTAGATATTTTAAAAATGCTGCTCAAAAACCCGGTTTCGTTAATGAGCTGTCAGATTTGATTACTGAATTTAAGCATTATAACGTAACTTTCGATATGTTGGATGATGCTTATAATAAGCTTGACGAAAATAGTGCATTAAAGCAGAAAGTAAAGGAAATAAATACTGTATATGATGCATTTGAAAAGACGTTGAAAGAACGCTACAGAGATGTTGATGATGATCTTACTATAGCAGCAGAAAAAATGAAGTTATCAAATCAATTTCGAGATTCAGAAGTTTGGATCGATGGTTTTTCGAATTTCACACCTCAACAATATAAGGTGATTGAAGTGCTGTTGTCACAGGCTAAGCGAGTTTCAATAACTCTTACAACCGACAGCCTTGCCGATGAGTCCTCAACAACAGATATCTTTTCTCCAGCAAAATCGGTTTACCGTAAAATAATAAATTTAGCAGCTAATAACAATATAATGTATGAGAAGCCAGTTTTTCTAAACCCAAAGCCACTACACCGATTTGAGCAAAATATAGAATTTTCTCATCTTGAGAAAAATTTTTATAAGTACCCATATCGCATATATCCTGATAAGACCAGTGCGATTACACTTTTTTCGTCAGTGAATATTTTTTCAGAAATTGAAGCAGCTGCGAGGGATATTCTTAGACTATGCCGTGATCAGGGTTTCCGTTTTCGCGATATTGCAGTGGTAACAAGGAACTTGGACGAGTATCAAAAGCTTATTGAAACCATCTTTAGTGATTATGGTATACCTTGCTTTATGGACAGTAAATTGGATATTTCTAATCACCCGCTTGTTAGGCTAATTTTATCCATGCTTGAAATTTTTACTGAAAATTGGTCGTATGAGTCTGTGTTTCGCTACCTTAAAACTGGCTTGACGGGCATTGAGCAACATAAGATAGATCTCCTGGAGAACTATGTATTATCCTGCGGCATATATGGTAAACAATGGGTGAATAATGAAAAATGGAATATGTCACCCGATCTTTTAGTAGACGATAACACCAAAGAGTATAATTTAAAATTCTTTGAACAAATAAACGAGATACGTAGGGATATAGTCAGACCACTTATGACATTTAGAAACAAGACAAAAGGACGTAGAGGCGCTGAAGACTTTTGTACAGCTCTTTTTGACTTTTTGTGTGAACTTAAGATACCTGAACAAATGGAAGACCTGATTGAAAAATTCCGCCTTGAAGGTGAGCTTACGCATGCAAATGAGTATTCTCAAGTGTGGAATATGGTTATGGGGTTAATGGATCAGATAGTTGAGGTAATGGCTGGCGAAACTTTTGGAATTGAACGCTTTACCAATATTCTAAGCATTGGATTTTCAGAGTATAAAATAGGTTTAGTTCCAGCTTCTATCGATCAGGTGCTTGTTGGAAGCATAGAAAGATCAAAAAGCCATGATGTAAGGGCATTGTATATTTTAGGTACTAATGATGGTGTGATTCCGTCAAGAGGCGCAAAAGAGGGGATCATTACTGACGATGAAAGAGATAAGCTAAGAACAATAGGTGTGGAATTAGCTCAAAACACGAGGGATAAAGTTTTTGATGAGGATTTCTTAATATATAAAATGCTGACCACACCGTCGGACTACTTACGTATTAGCTGGCCTATCTCCGATCAGGATGGGAAAACGCTAAGACCTTCAATTATTATATCAAAGATAATGAAGATATTTCCAGCATGTAAGACTAGTAGTAATATTTTGCCCCCTGAAACAAATGAGGATGTGTTGAATGAATTATCCGCAAGNAATGCCGCTTTCCGGCAGCTTGTTTTATCATTACGCCAGAATATTGATGGAAATGAAATCCTCCCGGTCTGGCAAGACATAAAACAATGGTTTTTAATGCATGATGATTGGAAGGTAGAAATTGATAGAGCACAGGATGCCTTTAGTTTTAGTAATATAGCACAGCCCATCGATGAGAATAAGATTTCTCAGTTATATGGTGAACTTATGCAATCAAGCATATCAAAGTTTGAACAGTATAGTGCGTGTCCTTTTTCATTTTTTGTTCAATATGGATTGGGAGCAAAGGAGCGGAAAATATTCGAATTTACAGCACCTGATGTAGGAACATTTTTACATACTGCGGTTGAGAGATTTTCCAAGGCTGTTGAGGCAGCACAAAAAAACCAAACTGGTAACATGGCTTTAAAAGAGTCACATATAGGTGAGGAACCAATAACATGGCGTACATTTGATCGGCAATGGTGTGAAGAAACCGTATCGGATATAGTTGACGATATGATAAGTAAAATGAAAGGCACAGGCCTAGCATCATCAAAACGAGTGATTGTGTTAGCTTCAAGACTGAAAAACGTTGTTACAAGAGCTGTATGGCTTATTGCAGAGCATATACGTAAGAGTAGTTTTAATCCCATTGACTATGAAGCTGGTTTTGGATATGACGAAAAGTATCCACCTATTACCATTGAACTGGATAATGGGAAAAAGGTTTATTTACAAGGGCGAGTAGACCGTATTGACGAAATGCAAACCCCGAACGGGAAATATCTGCGTATTATAGACTATAAGTCAGGCTCAAAGGATTTTAAGCTCAAAGATGTTTACTATGGGTTGCAAATTCAACTAATTACATATCTTGATGCCATATGTGAATCACAAGAGCAAAATGGTGATATGCCCATTCTCCCGGGTGGAATGCTGTACTTTAAGATAGATGATCCTATTTTAAAAGTTCAAGAGCGCAAATCAGAAGAAGAAATTGAAATTGAAATTATGAAACAGCTTCGTATGAAAGGCTTATTGTTGGCAGATGTAAAACTTATTAAAGAGATGGATCATGAAATAAAAGGCTCATCGCTGATTATCCCTGCTTCGATGAATAAGGATGAGACCCTGGGAAAGAACTCCTCGGTCGCAACCGCAAAACAGTTCAGTATTTTACGTACATATGTGCGTAGTTTATTGAAGGATTTGAGCACTGAAATACTAAAAGGATGGGTTCCAATTCATCCAACCAAAAGCAAAGAAGGTACAGCCTGCAAATATTGCAGCTATNTTTCAATATGCCAGTTTGATACGGCAAGGAAAGAAAATACCTATCGACTCCTACANGATTTAGATAAGGGAGAAATATGGAAATTGATGAAAAAACAATAACACCATAGAAAGCAGAGTTTTATATTATGAAGAATATACAGGATAGCCATAAGCAAAATGAAATAAATATTGAATCCGAAACCCAAAATACCGGTTTAAGGTGGACAAAAGAGCAAAGCCAGGCAATATTTGCACGGGATTGTAATCTTCTTGTTGCTGCTGCAGCTGGTTCGGGTAAAACCGCCGTTTTGGTTGAAAGGATAATTAGGAGAATAACTGATAAAGAAAATCCTGTGGATATCGACAGGATGCTGATAGTAACATTTACAAATGCTGCTGCAGCAGAAATGCGTGAGCGTATAGGTGAGGCCATTGCTAAAGAAATCGATAAACATCCTGAGTCGGAAAATATGCGTCGTCAACTAAGTCTGCTTGCAAGAGCAAATATAATGACCATTCATTCCTTTTGTAAAAACGTTATTTCAAAACATATACAGGAAATTGATATTGATCCGAATTTCCGAGTGGCAGATGAGACAGAAAGTACACTTATGCGTATAGAGGTTATCACTGAAATCATTGCNGAGCAATATGAGCAAGACAGTCAAGAGTTTCTGACCCTACTGAATTGGTATGGAGATAANAGAAGTGACCAGAGGATACAGGACATGGTAATGAATTTATACAATTTTGTTCAAAGTGATCCCTGGCCAGAACAGTGGTTGGAAGAAAAAACTCAAGCATTAAGTTTGGAAGAAGACTGCGATTTTAGTCAAACCTTGTGGGGCAAAATATTAATTAAATCCTGCGAAATAGAATTGAACAATGCTTCACGCATGATTATTAATGCATTAGATATAATTCGCAAATCAGAAGGTCTTGAAAAGTATTTAGCCGTATTTGAGGAAGATTTAANCAATATTGANGATTTGCTTGCTACTGTTGTCTCTAATGTAGATGTTCATCATAATAATCAAAATAAATGGGATGGGATATATGAAAAAGCAATTAGTATTCAGTTTTCGCGGCTTCCAAGAGTAGGGAAAAATGCAGATAAAGAAAAGCAGGAAATTGTTAAAAAAATACGTGATAGGGTGAAGAAAACCATTAACAAAACAATATGTCAGAGGTTGGTAAACACTCAATCGACTAATATCATAAAAGACTTAAATGAGCTCTACCCGATAATGAGTTATCTTACAAAACTGGTTAATGTGTTTTCTAAAAGATATAAAGAGAAAAAAAGCAAAAAGTCAATTATAGATTTTAATGATCTTGAACATATGTGTCTTAAAATATTAACTCAAAAAAACCAGGATGGAATCATACCTTCAAACGTAGCGTTGGAGTATAGAGAGTTTTTTGAAGAGATAATGGTGGATGAGTATCANGACAGTAATATGGTTCAAGAGATAATCATTCACATGGTTTCAAGGTACGATNTGCAAAACCCAAATGTTTTTATGGTTGGAGATGTGAAACAGTCTATTTATAGATTCCGCCAAGCAAAACCCGAGTTGTTCCTTAACAAATACAACTCATATGGTGTAGGTGAAAGTGATAAAAATCGCAAGATTTTATTATATAAAAATTTTCGCAGCCGAAGGGAAATCATTGAGGCTGTAAATTTGGTTTTCGGTAGCATAATGTCTATAGATGCTGGTGAGCTGGATTATTCCGATAAGGAAGCACTTAATTATGGTGCAAATTTCCAACCATGCACTGATATAAATGCTAAAGTAGGTGGCGATATTGAATTTCATCTAATTCAAACCACAGCCAGTTCAGATGATTATAATGATTTTAATACTGAGGAAAATGCAGTGGAGGAGTCTTCAGTTGATATACCAGATGAAAATACTGAGATTATTGACAACATTCAAAGCGAAGCCAGATTAGTAGCAGAGAAAATTATAGAACTAACCACTCGGGACGAAAATGGTAAGTATTTCAGTATTTTTGACAAAAGTGAAAAGCGTTATCGAAAAGTACAGTTTAAGGACATAGTTATTTTACTTAGAGCCACAAAAAATTGGTCGGAAGTATTTGTTGACGAGCTGGCATTAAAGGGTATTCCAGCGTTTGCGGATACAGGAACAGGCTTTTTTAAAACCATAGAAATCCAAGTAATTCTGTCCTTATTGCAGATTATTGATAATCCACTGCAAGATATACCACTCTTGTCGGTCCTCAGATCCCCTATATTTGCATTTACAACAGGAGAATTAGCAGCGGTACGTTTAGCAAACAGAAACTCTCTATTGTTTGATGCATTGAAGATATTATCTGACAGGCATTTAGATAATGAAACAGAGAAAGTTGATAAATCTGCAGCTAAAAAAGCCTCATTGTTTATTGAAAAACTCTCTATATGGAGGGATAAAGCTCGGTATTTATCCACTGATCAGTTAATTTGGTATCTGTATCAGGACACAAACTATTACAATATGGTTGGAGCTATGCCCCAGGGCCAGCAAAGACAGGCAAATCTTCGTTCTTTGTATGACAAGGCGCGACAATTTGAAGAAACTAGTTATAAAGGTTTATTCAATTTTATCAATTTTATAGACAAAATTAAAAGTAACAGAGGAGATATGGGAAGTGCGAAAATACTAGGAGAAAATGACAATGTTGTACGTATAATGAGTATTCATAAAAGTAAAGGATTAGAGTTTCCTGTTGTTTTTTTGTCGGGATGTGGTAAGCGTTTTAACTTAATGGATATAAATAACAGTGTGCTTATGCATCCAGAACTGGGTTTNGGTCCTGATGTAGTAGACATAAAGCTACGTACCTCACATCCTTCGGCTGCCAAAACAGCGATAGCCGAAAGAGTAAAAATAGAGACATTATCAGAAGAGATACGGATACTTTACGTGGCTATGACACGAGCAAAGGAAAAGCTAATTATTACCGGATCGGTGCGTGATATCGAAAAGTCCATTGCAAAGTGGAGAGATATTTCATATGGTGAAGGTAATAAGATTACGGCCAGTGAAGTGTTGGGTTGTTCAAGTTATGTTGACTGGATTGGTGCCACATTGTCTAAATTTGAGCCTGAAATTCAAGCAGATGGTAGAACTGTTATTATAAATACTTACACAGAATGCGAACCTAATCAAGAAAGAAAGGATGAAACATATAAATGGTTAGTTAAGTTTTGGAATAAAAATGATATGCTTTATAATGGCTGTAGTCCAGATGAATTAGCTATCCATTCTGACAGTAAAAANGCAGAAATCGTTGGGCAAAATAAGAATACAGAAATTATGCAACATGGAGAATATTGGGATGAAGTTTCAAGACGCCTTGATTGGACATATCCGTATATCAAATTAGAGAACATCCCTGGAAAAGTAACCGTAACAGAATTAAAGAGAAGGTTTGAAGCTGAATTGGAACAAGTAGGCCAATTACCTGTTCAATTTCCTACTCTTATAAGCAAACCATTATTCCTGGAAGAGAGAAAGGGTCTAAGTGCTGCAGAGAAGGGTACCGCTCTTCATTTTGTCATGCAACACCTTGATATTNATAATGGTTTAGATAATGCAAGTATTAAAGAGCAAATAGAATCCATGGTTGAGAANGATTTGATAACCAAAGAGCAGGCACACGCGATAAGCGTAGAAAAGATTTATGGCTTTTTCAAATCTCCATTAGGAAAAAGGATGTTAGCATCGGATAATGTTCAAAGAGAAGTTCCATTTAATGTAGAAATACCCTGTCATGAACTNTTTCTTGAAATGATAGAAGAAAAGTACAGGGATGAAACAATACTACTTCAAGGTATCATCGATTGTTACTTNGAAGAATCCGACGGCTTGGTACTAATAGATTACAAAACCGATTATGTTCCCTTGGGACAAAGCCATGTAATTATTGAAAGGTATAGAGTTCAGATAGAGTATTATGCACGAACTTTAACCATTTTAACGGGTAAGACCATAAAAGAAAAATACATATACCTGTTTTCAACTGGAGAGACAATTACTATGTAGTAAGGCCTTTTTATTCGGGCCAACCATACAGAAATATATAAGTACGCCTATTGACTTTCTTAATAAACATCTGTAAAATGAACCTGTACGAAATAATGGCCCCATGGTCAAGTGGTTAAGACGCCGCCCTCTCACGGCGGCTTCAGGGGTTCGAATCCCCTTGGGGTCACCATTTTAAATCCATAGGATTTCTGTACTAAAAAACTCTTGCTTTAATGCAAGAGTTTTTTATGCGTTTTAAGCGAGATTTTATATTTTGATCGTGGTTTACATTTCTTAAGCTATTCATTTTAATATATGCATGGCATAAATTTCTATTAACTTTGGGTTGCAGCTCTAAGTCTTTCAATAGCTATATTAATTCTTCTAATTGACTCATCTTTTCCAAGAACCTCAGCTATTTCAATCGCACCACCTGGAGTTACCAACTGTCCAGATATTGCTATACGCACTGGCCAGAACATCTGTCCATTCTTGATCTCAAGTTCTTTTACAAGAGAGGTAAGCGAATCATAAATATTTTTTTCCTCCCATTGTTCTATACTTTCAAGAACAGGAACAGCAGCAATTAGATTCTCTAATGAGTTTTCAAGATTTGTTTTCATCTTTTTATGAGTATATATTTCCAAGTCATATTCAACAAGATTATTAAAAAAGTCAAGTTTTTCGGGTATTTCTGAAAGAACCTCGGTCCGTGGTTGAATCATCTTCGCAATTGGAAGAGTTGGTAAATCCTTAACTAATCCTTTTTTAATCCATGGCAATGCAACCTCGTGAAAAGTTTCAAGTGTCATAGCACGAAGATATTCGCCATTAAACCAGCGTAGTTTTGCCATATCGAAAACAGAAGGCGACTTGCTTATACGCTCTACAGAAAAGACATTTTCTAGTTCCTTAAGAGAAAAAATCTCTTGATTACTATCTGGTGACCATCCAAGAAGTGCAAGATAGTTAATAATGGCTTCCACAAGATAACCTTCATTTACAAGGTCCTCAAAGGTAGCATCGCCTTTGCGTTTGGAAATTTTTGAACCGTCGGCCTTTACAATGAGAGGTAAATGGACATAAGTAGGTATTTCCCATCCAAATGCCTGATATAATATATTATACTTTGGAGTAGATGATAAATACTCACTTCCACGAACTACATGTGTAATGTTCATAAGATGGTCGTCAATAACATTGGCGAAATTGTAGGTTGGAAAACCATCCGACTTAATTAGTATTTGATCTTCTAATTCGTCATTATCAACAGTTATTTCACCATAAACTGCGTCATTAAAGGTGGTTATACCTTCTGTAGGCATTTTTTGACGTATTACAAAAGGCTCGCCAGCTTCAAGTTTGGCCTTTATCTCTTCTTCAGTTAGGCCAAGACAGTGACGATCATAGCTAAAAACCTGACCTTTTGCTCTATATTGCTCTTGGAGGGCATCTAGTCTTTCCTTTGAACAGAAACAATAGTATGCATGACCATTCTTTACTAGTTCCTCTGCATAGGGAAGGTAAGTGTTCTTGCGTTCACTTTGAATGTATGGACCGTATGGGCCGCCAATATCAGGACCTTCATCATGATTTAATCCACAAATTTTTAAAGTGCGATAAATAACATCTACTGCCCCTTCTACCAAGCGTTCTTGATCGGTATCTTCAATTCGTAAAATAAATTTGCCCCCATTAACTCGGGCAATGAGATATTCATACAATGCAGAACGTAAATTCCCTATATGGATATACCCTGTCGGGCTTGGAGCGTAACGGGTACGAACGTTAGATGACATAAAAATTCTCCTGACATAAATGTATTTTACCAGCATCCAGATAATCCCAAATGCTTACAGCATAGTAATTATAGCACAAAAAGCCATTATATTTCAAGGTGCTTAAATATGGGATTTTATAGCTACATCGCAAAAAACCTTAAATGAAAAAACCTGTGAAGTATAAATTCCACAGGTTAATTTCATCTTTGGAGCTGGTGAGGGGATTCGAACCCCTGACCTATTGATTACGAATCAATTGCGCTGCCAACTGTGCCACACCAGCATATAAAAAGGAAATCAATTTTGATGTTTACTAATTTCAATAATCTAAATGTAAGTGAGTAATTATTTTTACTGCTAATAATTGCTGTTATATAATACAGTAAGAAAATTAGGCTATGTCTATTATAGCAATTTTTTTGGTAATATCAAGACTTTCACTTTTGCTGACCCATAAATTTTCAAACCAATTTATCTATTCCATTTAATACAAAAATGTAATAATATATATATATGACATCTAATATATATTGTATTGCATCAGATGTATGTGTTTGGGTATTTTGCGATGTTTCATACTTTAGATCCAGATGTACAGTAAATTGTGAATATGCGTGGTTGTATACACAACATATTGTACCTAAAAATTTATTAAGGCTAATCGCAAAAGTCTTGTTTATGTTATTTTGTTTTATATAATTTAAGTAAGGAGGCGGTGTTATGAAACTAATTATGGCAATTATCAGTGATGAGGACAGTAACTCTGTCATAAGTGAATTGGGAAGGCAAGGTTTTGGTGTTACAAAGTTGTGTTCAACAGGAGGATTTTTAAGATCTGGAAATACCACTATTATGATTGGTGCAGATGAAGATAAAATCTCTGAAGTAATTGATATTATTAAGAAAAAGTGTAAGACAAGGAAAAAAGCAATGCCTAATCTTGACATATCCGGCAGTACAGGAATAACTGGAATGGCATTTCCAGTTGAGGTCACCGTTGGGGGTGCAACTGTATTTGTACTAAATGTTGAACAATTCGAAAAGCTATAGTTTTTATTTGAAATAGATGCTTGTAGAAAGGTCGGGTTCTAATAATAATTATTCAGTCTATCAATACCCATAAGACTACCTCGGAGCGTATTTTTAGATTTTTAATTTGAATTACGATCCGAGGTTATGACAAGTTATATAGAACCGGGTTATTACATAATATGAAACATGATATACAACAGGATAGAAGTGATGTAGCAACAAACACACTTAGCTATGATGATTACAGTAAAAGTCGCTCAATGGCAATACTNGAAGGCGTATCTGCCCGTGTAATTTTTGGGTTTACAACTGGCGCGTTTCTAACAGGATATTTGAAGTTTCTTGGTGCAGACGATGATATTTGCGGTAGGATAGCAGCCATTCCGACTTTAGCAGGTACAATACAATTTTTTTCTCCGTTGCTTCTCGAAAAACTAAACCGTAGGAAAACCATTATTACAATTTCTAATTTCCTTCATAGGTTATTGCTTGTTTTGCTCATTTTTATACCTCTCTTGCCTGTGTCAATGGAAATGCGACTGTACATAACCGGAGGGTTGTATTTTATATCCAACCTGATGGTACATGCCGTTAACCCAGCTACCACCACGTTAATGATAAGTATTGTACCGCAGAGAATGCGTGGTAGGTTCTTCAGTATCAGAGAAAGATATTTGATATTTATTTCAAGTGTAGTAAATGTAGTGATAGGGGGTATTCTTGACAGGTTCGAGTTACAGGGCAATACATATGAGGGGTATATTGTAATGTTTGCCGTAGCTTTTGTTGCAATGATACTCAACCTTGTTGGATACTTAATGATAAAGGAACCCCCTTTACCAGCTACTCAAAATAAAATCAGCTTTAAAAAGCTTTTCACATTACCGTTAAAAGAACAAAGATTTAGAAAAATAATTGTATTATTCTTTATGTGGGGGCTTTCGTTGAATTTCTCATCTCCATTTTTTTCTGTATACATGGTATCAAAACTTAGATTAAGCTATACTTTTATTACTGTTAGTGGTCTGCTCAACGCATTGACTTATGTCATTACTGTAAGTATATGGGGTAAGATTGCCGATAGAAAATCATTTACATATACAGCAATGCTCTCAATTGGTTTACTGGGATTAACTCATGCTTCTTGGTTTTTCGTATCAAAAGGAAGTTTTCTAATATATCCGCTTGTCATTCTGCTACAAATGTTAAGCGGACTATCGTGGGCAGGGATAAATATATCGCTATATAATATACCCTATGAGTATACTCCCGACGAAAGCCGTACAGTCTATCTTGGATTTAATGCCGCTTTGAGTGGATTAGTAGGTTTTGCAGCATCCATGGTTGCTTCTTATATGGTGGGATTGATGTCAGATTACAAAGGTAATTTTATAGGCCTTACAGTAACACAGTTCCAGCTGATATTTTTAATATCGGGATTATTGATAATCGCTACATCGGCATTAATACGTTTTACCATTCTAAAACCAGAGACAAAAGAAAAAGGAATATAAGGCTGTTTTATTTAAAAGTATTTGTCAGGTATGGGAAGTGACAATTTCAATTAATGAATGTTATAATATAGTCTATTGATTACAAAAGTTGAAGGGAATGATGAAATGAGCCTTATAATGCTAGAACAACTTAAGCCACAAATAGCACAACAGCTACAAGATATTATTGATTTGAGGGATTCACTTTGACGTTCCAGCTATAGAAAAAGAAATTGCAGAATTGGATCAGATAGCTCAAGAACCTGGATTTTGGGACGACATAGAGCGATCACAAAGTATTTTGAAAAAAAGCAAGAGACTTCGTNATAGGTTAAATATTCTAAACAACCTTAAAAATGATTGTGAAGAAGTCTTAACACTTGTTGAACTTGGTTTAGAAGAATCCGAAAGTAGCATAGTTGAAGAAGTAGCGAATGAATTTAGTGATATAAAAAAGAGGTTTGAAAAATTAAAATTGCAGACACTTCTAAAAGGTGAATATGACAGAAATGATGCAATTATTACACTACATGCTGGAGCTGGAGGCACGGAGGCAATGGACTGGGTACAGATGCTATTACGCATGTTTACCCGGTGGGCTGAGAACAATGACTACCAAACCCGTATCTTAGATATGCTTGAGGGTGAAGAGGCAGGGATAAAAAGTGTAACAGTTGAAGTCACAGGAGAAAACGCATATGGTTTTTTAAAATCTGAAAAAGGAGTTCACCGCTTGGTTAGAATATCCCCATTTGACGCATCGGGCAGAAGGCATACATCTTTTGCATCTATGGAGGTTATGCCTGTAATGGATGATTCCATGGAAATAAATATTAATCCGGATGACTTAAAAATGGATGTGTACAGAGCAAGTGGGGCTGGTGGACAGCATGTAAATAAAACATCTTCTGCTGTTAGAATTACACATATTCCAACGGGAGTTGTTGTTGCTTGTCAGACCGAAAGATCTCAGCACCAGAACAGAGAAACTGCAATGAAAATGTTATACGCAAAACTCTTGGAGATTATGGAACGTGAACGCAAAGAGAAGATTAGTGAAATAAAAGGTGTGCAAATGGATATTGCATGGGGTAGTCAAATACGGTCATATGTATTTTGTCCATATACCATGGTTAAGGATCATAGAACAGGATACGAAGAAGGTAATGTGGACAAAGTAATGGACGGTGGAATTGATGAATTTATAAGTGCTTATTTAACATGGATGGCAAGGAAGTAGACTAACTATGTTACGCGTTATTTTTTGCATTTGTTCATCATTAAGGTAAGAGATGCGAGGATGTAGATTAACTACGTCCTCCTTTTTCCTTTTTTGTAGGACATTTTCTTAAACAATGAATTAAACACTTTTGTAAGAATCAAAAGTAATTCTATAGCAACAAGACCTAATATGATATAAAAAAGCTCTGGGTATTCCATTAAACGCTTGTGAATCTTCTCGAAATTAGTCATTTCAGGGAGTATTTCTCTGTCTGGAAATAAATCAACTGTGATAATTGTTCCATCTGTAAGAGAGAATTTAACATTTCCTAGCAGAGTGTTTCTATACAATGGTATCTTCATGCTTGACTCAATTAAATCGTATTGAATTTCTTTAATATAATTATCGCCTACAGGATAAGTATAATACACATCACTATTTGAAATAAGTGTTATCTCATGCCCTTCTATAATTACGCTATTCATGGGTTGCCCATTATATACAAGTGGACCCCTCCTAAAGTTATTAAACCCATAATCTAAAAGCTTCATGTTATCGGTATACATGCTTTCAGCAGGAGAATCCAACAGGAGGCAGACAAGTCTTTGCTGATTACGAGTTACTGATGTAATTACAGTCTGATATTTGGGATCGTTAAAGTCCACCTTTCCACCATCCACTCCGTCATAACTCCAGAACATTTCGTTTAGATTTGTTAATACCATAGTTTTTTCTTCATCAAACCAAGGTTTTGCCTGTGAAGAGAATACCCGCTCAAAAGTAGAATTTGTAGTTAGGGCGTGACGAATAAGTTTCATCATATCAGATGCCGTAGTTCGCTGTTTTTCATCATAACTTCCAGTAGGATTAACAAAAACGGTGTTTGTCATATTAAGACCTGCGGCATAGTCGTTCATTAGCTTTACAAAGTTATCTACAGTCCCACCGACTGCTTCTGCAAGTGCAATAGTGGCATCACTGGCATTATTTAGCATGGAAGCATAGATAAGACTTTCGGCAGTATACTTCTCACCGACGGTGAGTTCAAGTAGAGCACCCTCAGCACTAACAGCTTCTTTGCTTGCTGTTACCATTGTGTTCAAGTCGAGTTTTTCAATGGCAATATAAACCGTCATAAGATTGGATGCTGCAGCAATATGTAACGGCTCATCGGGGTTTTTTGAATATAATACCTGACCACGTCTTAGTTCAAACAACATAGCAGCAGATGCATCCACAACAGGTCCTGGCGTAATAGCAGCACTCGTAACAGGAAAAATGCATATTGTTATAGTAATAAGCAATAAAGTACATATGAGCTTTTTAAACATAAAGCCTCCAGACATAAACATAAATGTGTATATCTATACTATACGTATTATTATACTAAAAACAAGTAAAGTTAGTAAGGGCATTTTACGATGTTTGTATTTTTAGTTCGGCTATAGAATATGTTGCAGTGATACATGATAGCCAGTCACCACATATTGTATAGCAAATATTTTTAAGGTTATATGCAAAACCTTTAGTAAGCTAATTATCAAGAGTTTTTCTAATATTAGACCATATAAACATTATACATTTAATGGGTTGTAATGTATACATATGTTCTTTAATAATTTATATATACCAAGATTCTTTATATTAACACTTATTTATTGCCCAGAATAATTTCAAACTTTTTCATGATTCCCAATTCAGGATATACATAATAGAAATAAAATAAAAAACCTTTATTGAAAATGACATGCTGCTAAATCTCAAATAAAAAGAAGAAGTAGATACTTCTTCTTTCTAACTTATTTATAATTAATCAAATAATTAGCTACTGATATATTTACACTAATATAAACTTATAAGTCGTATCTTAATCCAATAAATAATCAGTCAACGATAAAAGGTTTAACTTCATTAATAAAAGAATCAGTATTATCTGAATGAGCCTCAACTTTTATTGGCTTACTTAAATCAAGGCTAAATATCCCCATAATTGATTTAGCATCTACAATGTACCGACCTGATGTGAGATCTACATCAAAATCATACCTATTTACAATATTAACAAAATCTTTTACATCATTTATTGATTTTAACATGATATTAAAAGTTTTCATATAAAGCACCGCCTTTCTAGCATTTTTCAAAGATTTCCAGTGTTCATATATATATTATATACTTATAAAGTATTAGTCAATTACATTTCTATTAAATTTCTTCCAACATTTTTGTTGTTTTTTATCAAATGCTCTTATAATATATGAAATTGATCTTCCACTCCATTACATGTCCAAACTATTTTGGTTAAAAAATCTTGTCAAAGAGGATATTTACAATAGGCATCACGAGGGGACGTTGCATAATGATATGCTTTTTGAGAAAATAGTATATAATGAGGTTCAAAGATTGGCTATGCAGCCCCTTATNTTTTCAATTAGTTTGTATAGGCACTTTCTAAATTTCGGTACATGCCATATAGACAGGGACTTAGAATAATTTATGAAATATTTACAGGAAGGTTAAAATATGAAAAGAGTTGCTTTTATTACTTTAGGGTGCAAAGTGAATACCTATGAAACTGAGGGAATGAAGAGATTATTTGAACAGGCTGGATATATAGTTGTTGAGCCTGATATTTCTGCAGATGTATATGTAATAAATACTTGTACAGTGACTCATTTGAGTGATAGAAAATCAAGACAGATGATAAGACGCGCAAGAAGACTGAATCCAGATGCAATAATAGCTGCTGTTGGTTGTTACGCGCAGATTGCACCCGAGGAAGTTTCCAGTATTGAAGGTGTAAATCTAGTAATTGGGAATAATCATAAAAGTGAAATCATTGATTTAGTTAACCGTGCTTCTTGTGATAGCCAGAAAGTAGAAGTCTCATTAAGAAAAGATATGAGGACTTTCGAGGAACTATGGGCTGAGTCTTACACGGATCAGACAAGAGCCTTTCTTAAAATTCAGGATGGATGCGATCAATTCTGTAGTTATTGTATAATTCCCTTTGCAAGAGGCTCAATACGTAGCAGAAACATAGATAGTATAATAGCTGAGGCAAACAAGCTTTCGCAAAATGGATTTAAAGAAATAGTCTTGACGGGGATACATTTAACATCATACGGCAATGATACAGGTGAACATACATTAATTGATGTAATAGAAAGATTGAATGATATAGACGGGTTAGAACGAATTCGACTAGGTTCACTTGAACCACTTTATATGACAGAAGAAATGATTAGAGATATGTCTGAAATAGAAAAATTATGTCCACATTTTCATCTATCCTTGCAAAGTGGATGTGATGAAACATTAAGGAGGATGAACAGAAAATATACCACAGCTGAATATAGAGAAATAGTTGAAAACATAAGGAAGTATTTTGACGATCCAGCAATAACAACTGATATTATGACTGGGTTTCCAGGAGAAACTGAGGATGAATTCCGGCAAACCTGTATTTTCGTAGAAGCCATAGAGTTTAGTCAGATTCATGTGTTTCAGTACTCGGTTAGAAAAGGTACAAAAGCTGCTGATATGAAAGAACAGATTCCTCCAATGTTAAAAGAAGAACGTAGTAAAAAACTTGNGGAAATATCCGAGANGTCTGCTCATAATTTTAGACAAAAGCAGATTGGAAAAACAGCACGCGTCTTAATTGAGGACAAACATAAGGATTATTATCAAGGTCACACCGAAAATTATCTGCCCGTGAGGGTTGTGTTTGAAGATGATATATGCGGGAAAGTATTAAGTGTTAAGTTAATTAAAAATACCAAAGAGTATATAATAGGTAAAATCGTATAGGGAAATAAATGGAAGGTTTGTAAAAAGAACATATTGTAATGTTTGTCTTAATATATTAATATTAAAATAGAAGTTTTGGTTTTACAAGTTTATGGAATACTATATTGGACATGTACAAAAGATAAATATGGATATTAATTATTAATTAACTTGAAGTAATATATTATTACCGTTAGTATAATCTATATTATTATATAACAGGGAAATGGAGTGATGGGGTTGAACAATGAAACAATGATGTATAAAGTAGATAAAGAAAATGAGAACCAGGCACGTGAAATCCTGTTAACAGTTTATGATGCACTAAAAGAAAAGGGTTACAATCCAATAAGCCAAATAGTAGGATACATTCTTTCAGGCGACCCTACTTACATTACGAATCATAATAATGCTAGAAGTGTCATAAGGAAAATTGAAAGAGATGAACTGCTTGAAGAACTAGTAAAGGCATATCTGAAGTAGGAGTTTTTTGTGTTCCTAACTTATTTGTCTAGTTTTAGTTGGATTCTTAAAAGACCCCATAGAAATTNGCTTTAAGAGAACAGGTAGGCGCCTCGAAGATTTTGTTGATAATTTTTTTATGTATCAATAGATAATGAATATCAGAGATCCCGGATATATAATATATATTTATCCGGGATTTTTTAGAGAGTATTTGTAGAAATAAAACTGTGTATATGCCTCGGAAGTCCATCGGTGGTATTTGTGGAAAAAAGCTAATCATTTGCGAAAGGATAATATCAATGATTGGAAATTTTGTTGAGATTAAGAATAAAAATTGGATAGCACGTATCCTTCCTTCCTTTGGAACTAATGTCATTAGCCTTAAGGACGGGAACACAGATATTCTGCGTACACCTAAAAGCACTGAAGAGCTATCATTATCACCCTATTTATATGGTATGCCTTTACTGTTCCCTGGAAACAGGGTAGAAAACGGCGAGTTTGTATTTGAAGGTAAGAAATATTGCCTTCCTATCAATGAACCTGAAAGAGGAAATCATATACATGGCTTGCTATTTGATGCGCCTTTTACTGTGACAAAACTTCTAAATAATAAAGTAGAATGTGTTTATGAGAATAAAGATGAGAGGTACCCATTTCCTTTCAAAATGACAATTACATATACTATTACAGATGATGGGTTATTCCAAAACATAGTAATTAAGAATACTGGTGAAACCTCTATGCCAGTTCACTTGGCTTTACATACTACTTTTATAGCACCAAAGAGGTTTTGTGTGCCTATTGGAAAGCGTTGGGAGGTTGATGAAAGGTATATCCCAACAGGGAATCTGTTAGAGTTAACTCCTGGAGAATTGCTATACCGTGATGGTTGTAATCCTAAAGAAAAAGCAATCTCTGGTTTTTTTGTTGCTGATAAAAATCATGCAATAATTGGTGATTACGTCTATAGGGTTTCAAACAATTATACACAATGGATACTGTTTAACGGAGGTGGAGATAAGGGATTTTTATGTGTAGAACCTCAAACAGGTCCTGTTAATGGCCTTAATATGAAAAACGGATATATATGTTTAGAAAAGCATAAAGAAGTATGTTTTTCAAGCAGTATCACAAGACGAAATATTGAAGATAAGTAAAACTAAATGCATTTATAGGAATAAGGTCATACAATACCTGCCAAAAGGTATCATATTCTTCAAAACTGAAGCATATGAAAACTACTTTACTTTTCATAAAATCTGGGGTATTCTTATTATGGTTATTTTTATGGAAAGTTTCGGATAGACTAAATAGTGTTACTTAAGATATAAATTACCGAGTGGAACCTACCTATATTTAGGATTCCACATAAAAATACCTAATTTGCCAGAATGCAGACTGCATTTAGATGGAATTTTAATGCATAATGGCATTTCTGAAAGCAAATCATATCTATGGCTTATTAAATGCTCGCACGCATGGCGTATTTTGAAGATACAAAAGCGCAGTTGGTGTAAAACAAGCCTTAAGAGTGCGTAGTTATTGGAATGCATGAAGGTTTCTACGCACCATACAAGGAGATTTTGTGTCTACATGTTGGTCTTTGCGCAAGCGAACATTGAATTTAGAATGGGAGGAGTTTGAAAAATGACGCAGTATTTGGAGATTGAAAGTGTTTTTGGTAGAGAGATTCTTGATTCACGTGGAAATCCCACTGTTGAAGTCGAAGTAATTGTTGAAGGTGGTTTTATAGGTCGTGCATCAGTACCCTCAGGAGCATCAACAGGAGCATTTGAGGCAGTAGAGTTACGTGATGGTGACAAGGAAAGATATCTGGGTAAAGGTGTTCAAAAAGCAGTTGACAACATCAATGATATAATAGCCCCGGAAATTGAAGGAATGAATGTTTTTGAACAAAGCCTTATCGATAAGACAATGATTGAACTTGATGGGACGAAAAACAAAGCTAAATTGGGTGCAAACGCCATTCTTGGTGTATCCTTAGCCACTGCAAAGGCTGCAGCAGATGCTCTGGGATTGTCTTTGTACCAGTATATTGGCGGAACTAATTCAAAAGTTCTTCCAGTTCCAATGATGAATATCATAAACGGTGGACAACACGCTGACAATAGCGTAACAATACAGGAATTTATGATTATGCCTGTTGGCGCAAATAGTTTCAAGCAAGCACTTCAATGGTGCACAGAAGTATTCCACACACTAAAAGGCGTTTTGAAAGCAAAAGGCTATAGCACTGCTGTAGGAGACGAGGGTGGATTTGCTCCTAATTTGAAATCCGACGAAGAAGCTCTTCAAGTAATTGTAGAAGCTATTGAAAAAGCTGGATTTGAGCCGGGCAAGGACTTCCGTCTTGCAATAGATGCAGCTGCAACAGAAATGTATGAAGAAGCTAAAGCAAAAGGCCAAGAAGGAAGTTATTATTTCTGGAAGACAGATATCATGAAAACAAAAGAAGAAATGGTATCATTCTGGGAAGAACTCGTTGAGAAATATCCTATTATATCCCTTGAAGATGGTGTTTCAGAGGAAGATTGGGAAGCATGGGAGTTGCTTACCGATAGATTGGGTGATAAAATCCAACTAGTTGGTGATGACTTGTTTGTTACCAATACCGAAAGACTTGAAAGAGGAATAGATATGGGTGTTGCAAATTCTATCCTTATTAAAGTAAATCAAATTGGTACGTTGACAGAAACTCTTGAAGCCATTGAAATGGCAAACAGAGCTGGTTATACAGCTGTTACATCCCATAGATCGGGAGAAACCGAAGATGCTACAATAGCTGATATTGCTGTTGCTACAAATTCAGGGCAAATAAAAACCGGAGCACCTTCAAGATCCGATCGTGTTGCTAAATACAACCAATTGTTAAGAATTGAAGAAGAATTGGGCGAAGTATCCGTATATCCTGGCATGAAAGCATTCTTTAATTTATAGGTTGTAAATTAGTTGGATCAGAATACATGATGTTAAACCATCAGGTAGGAACATCATAACAACATATTAAAATGAAACTCCTTTTCTATAATGCAAATTTACTGAAAAGGAGTTTTAATTTTTGTGTCGAAAAATACCTATTAAATAAAAATCGTCTGTTATGTCAATTGGACGGAAGAACCTTAATAGAATTTCTTTTTATCCTTAAGTTCTTGTGCTATTCTAAGCGCTTCACCAAAACGTTGGAAGTGAACGACTTCCCGCTCTCTGAGCCATCTGAGCGGATCTATAACATCTGGATCATCTGCTAAATTAATTAAATATTCATATGTCGCTCTGGCTTTTTGCTCTGCTGCCATATCTTCCACAAGGTCAGCAACTATATCACCTTTTGACTGAATATAAGCTGCAGTGAAAGGAACTCCTGCGGCGTTGGATGGATACACTGCTAAGTCATGGTCGGTATAGTGAGCACCCAAACTCCCTCTTTCAACTTGTTCTACAGAAGCACCCTTTGTAAGTTGATGAACCATAGTGCCTACCATTTCTAAGTGTGCTAATTCTTCAGTACCTATATCATTCAAAATTGCTTGCAATTCCTTTGTAGGCATGTGAAATTTCTGAGTTAAGTAACGAAGTGACGCAGCTAATTCACCATCGGGTCCACCATATTGGCTTGTGATATACTTTGCCATTCTAGGGTCAACCTTTTTAATTCTAACTGGATATTCAAGTTTCTTTTCATAAAACCACATAATTATACCTCCTTTACCCAGGGCCACGGTGAGTCAATCCACTGCCAACAATGTTGATTTGGCATATGTCTTAGGCTGAGTGGACCATATTTTTCTTCATATAACTTACGCACCTTTTCTGATTGCTCATAGCATGTTCTGTAATCCTTCAACGCGTTCGTATCTGCAGGGTGAGTATTTAAAAACAAACCTAGATCTATCATGCAAAAATCATAGGCCATTACTTGTTCTAAAAGTTTTTCGCGTTCGTTCATGCCTATCACTCCCTTCAAGTTATTTATCCGGATTTGACCGAACCGTTTCCGGAGAAACGTTTCCCATAATGTTTGTGTCATTAATTAAAGTGTCAAATTTCTTTTCATACCTGTTTGCAACGTTAGGGCTATAGTTTTCTGATAAGACTGTATTATTGGCTCTGACTCTCATCCACGGATTTTGGTTATTTGCAAGAGGTTCTTTGACATATGGTCTATAAAGTTCTTGAAAAACAGTTCCTTTCCGCAATCCTTCCATAGCCGGAAGGATTCCCTTATATACTTGATATGGTGTATATGTCTGAGCTAAGACTGGCTCTTTAGGCATTACAGGTATACTGATACTTGGACNCGTGCAACAATTACCAGCAAAGATTAATGTGTCATTATCCTTCATGAAAACACCTTCCTTACAATAAATTTTTATAGTACATCCTATGCGTTAACATAAATAAAGTTACGTAATTGTTCTAATAATTTTGCTTGANGGAGTTGTACACGGTTTTGTATGAAGAATTGGTATTTATACAGTATTTCTACCGTACGCATNAATTGAAGTAGCAATTCAATAACTAAAATTCTTGTGTTCTTGACAAAACAAAANTCATACATTACTATCAATAATATATATTTTAATGACTGTGAAAGAGAGGAGTAAACAATAATAGACCGCTAGAGAGTATACGCCCTAGGCTGTAAGCGTATTCGGTATCTATTATGTTGAAGTCGCTCTGGAGTTGCAAGACTGAAGTTAGTAAGCTTGCCGGGTGGAATCCGATATAGTTCTTAAAGTGTCCTTGAAGGAAATTTTGGTGGTACCGCGGAAGCCTCTTTCGTCCAATTGTGTTGGAGAAAGGGGATTTTTTTTATTTAATAGAATAATGAAGTGGATTAAAATGTTTATATTTTTAATAATGAGGTGAAGTTGTGCAGTTTTTTTTGAAGGNATTATCTCTTGTAGTCATAGTTATTGGAGCTGTGCTGGTGTATCGTGCCGAAAGTATTGCAAGAAGAATATTAGAAAAGCAGGACATAGGTAAACCGCGTGTTGATGTTTGTACAAATGACGATATGGAAAACGAGAGCGTCGAGAGCCATAGTAAGATAGATGACATAATAACTGAAAAGGCTATGTCAATTAAAAAAATCGGATTACTTATACTGATGGCAGGGGTTATTTTAGTGTTAGTTGCATTTAGATAGAGCCTTTTACGATGTTAGAACTTTTGAAAACTCTGTACAACATATTGTGGTTATGTATGAGAGTTTGTCACTACAGATTATTCATATAACTTTATTAATGTAACATAGCAAAAGTTTAGATAAGATAAAATTTGTATNTAAACTTATTAACATATATAGATAATTAAGACTGATAAGTGATGGGAGGAGTATAAATGAATAGAAATAATATACCAAAAAACTATGAACCGAAGGATGTTGAGGATAGTCTGTATCAATTTTGGCTTGATAAAGACTATTTTCATACAGAGATAGACAGAGCAAAAGAGCCATATACAATAGTGATGCCACCACCAAACATTACAGGTCAACTTCATATGGGGCATGCGTTGGACAATACACTTCAAGATGCCCTGATTAGATTTAAAAGAATGCAGGGTTATAGTGCTTTATGGCTTCCCGGAACTGATCATGCAAGTATTGCAACAGAAGTCAAGATTGTGGAGAAATTAGCACAAGAAGGATTATCAAAAGAGGCTCTGGGTAGAGAAAAATTCTTAGAAAGAGCATGGGAATGGAAAGAAGAGTATGGTGGAAGGATTGTTGAGCAATTAAAAAAGATGGGTAGCTCTTGTGACTGGAAACGAGAACGTTTCACTATGGATGAGAAATTGTCGGAAGCAGTCACTGAAGTTTTTGTACGCCTTTACGAAAAAGGTTTGATTTACCGAGGAGAAAGAATTGTTCACTGGTGCCCTTGCTGTTTGACCTCCATATCGGATGCCGAAGTTGAATATGACGAAAAGGAAGGAAGTTTCTGGTACATCCGTTATCCTATTAAGGGGACAGACGATTATTTGACTGTAGCCACAACACGCCCCGAAACAATGCTTGGGGATACTGCGCTTGCAGTGCATCCGGAAGATGAGAGATACAAAAGCTTTATTGGAAAAACAGTAATACTTCCATTAATGAATCGAGAAATCCCAGTGATTGCTGATGAATACGTTGAAAAAGAATTCGGAACAGGTGTAGTGAAGATTACTCCTGCACACGATCCTAATGACTTTGAAGTTGGTCAAAGACATGATCTGCCTGTGATTAATATCCTAAATGATGACGCTACAATGAATCAAAATGCAGGTGTTTACGAAGGTTTAGATAGATATGAAGCGCGTAAAAAGATTGTAAAAGATCTACAAGAACTAGATTTTTTACTTAATAGCAAACCACATACGCATAATGTTGGAACATGCTATCGCTGTCACTCAGTTATAGAGCCGAAAGTATCAAAACAATGGTTTGTTGCAATGAAGTCTTTGGCAGAACCTGCGATTGAAGCAGTAAAAACTAGTAAGACTCAGTTTGTTCCCGAACGTTTTTCAAAAATCTATTTTAACTGGATGGAAAATGTTCAGGACTGGTGTATTTCACGCCAGCTTTGGTGGGGACATCGTATTCCTGCTTGGTATTGCAGCGATTGTGGACATATGCAAGTGTCAAGAACCGTACCTGAAACATGTGAAAAATGCGCAAGTAACAACTTAATACAGGATGAAGATGTATTGGATACTTGGTTCAGTTCTGCACTGTGGCCTTTTTCAACTCTTGGTTGGCCTGATAAGACAGATGACCTTGACTATTTTTATCCCACAAGTGTTTTGGTTACAGGTTATGACATTATATTTTTCTGGGTTGCACGTATGATTTTTTCCGGAATAGAACACATGGGGGAAGTACCTTTTAAATATGTTTTGATTCATGGTTTAGTAAGGGATTCTCAAGGGAGAAAAATGAGCAAATCCCTCAATAACGGAGTTGATCCCCTCGAAGTTATTGATCAATATGGAACAGATGCACTTAGGTACGCGCTGATAATTGGAACATCACCTGGTAATGACATGCGTTTTTCCAACGAAAAGCTTGATTCGAGTAGAAATTTTGCCAATAAAATATGGAATGCTTTTCGGTTTGTAATGATGAACTTTGAAGAAGATGAAACTTTTGATGATGTAAACATAGATAATTTCACATTATCCGATCGTTGGATTTTAAGTCGTGCGAACACAATAATTCGAGATGTAACTGAAAATCTTGAAAAGTTTGAGCTTGGCATAGGTCTTCAAAAGATTTATGAGTTTATTTGGGAAGAATTCTGTGATTGGTATATTGAATTGGTAAAACCGAGACTTTTTGACCGAGAAGCAAAAGGAAGGATTGAAGCATTGTATGTGCTTAATGAAGTTTTAAAAATTTCAATGAAATTACTTCATCCTTTCATGCCATTTATTACAGAACAAATATATCAGCATCTGGTTACTGATGATGAAAGCATAATGATTTCAGATTGGCCTATTTATAACGAGGAATTAAACCATCCTGAGTCAGAATCATTAATGGGCACTGTTATGGAAGCAATACGAAGCATACGCAATATTAAGGCAGAAATGAAAGTGCCTGTAAACAAAAAACCTACAGCGATATTTGTAATTGATGATCTGAAAATGGGAACTATTTTCGAGCAAGAGGAGTCTACATTTATTAGGCTGGCTGGAGTATCTGGTTTTGAAGTGCACACGGATAAATCAAATGTTCCACAAGATGCTGTATCCAGTGTGATTGACGGTGCTGAAATATACATTCCGTTGGACGAATTGCTTGATTTTGATAAAGAAATGGAGCGTTTGCAAAAGGAAAAGAAAAACCTTAAAGCAGAAATTGCCAGAGCAAATGGTAAGCTCAATAATGAAAAATTTGTGTCTAAGGCTCCAGCTGAAGTAGTTGCTGCAGAAAGAGAAAAGCTGGATAAATACAGCGAAATGTATAGCAAAGTACTCGAAAGAATTGAGCTAATGAAAAACAAAATGTAATTAAATAATCAGCTTGTTAACTGTGTTTATGGTAGCAGATACATTATTTTGATGGTTATTATTTGGAGTTCTTTCATCTTAGATGTTGATTAATCTTCAAATAGCATATGCCTAATGTTCTGCTGCCATACAAGATATTTGCGATGTAAACTTACTAAATACTATTGTATAATATGTTGTGACAAATTTACATGCCAAACACAATATATTGCTAGCAGAACTCAAAGCATTTTACATCACGAAATGTCTATATACACCATTTGCAGATGAATTATATTACATGTTATAATATTCGGCATAATTGTTAGTGAAATCATATTAATAGATATTTAAGGAAGGTAAGAATGGATGCAGATTAATAAGAGGACGAAAATTGCTTTATTAATGCTATTTATTTCAATTATATTATTTTCGGTAGTGTTGCTATTGTTCATAAAACCCGCAGATGATGAACCAATTACCACATCGCAAAATGAACCTGATGTAACAACTACGCCTGCTCCTACGGTGACGCCTACTCCCAAAGTTGATAATGAAGAGGTAGCTCCTCCTGAGCCCGAAGGTCTTACAAACAAACAGAAGTATTATAAAACGCTTGTTGAACCAGGTAGTAAAAACATACTTCTTATCGGTCAGGATGCGGTGTATCATGCTTATGATTCTATTATTGTTTTGAATATAGATGATAAAAATAAAACCATGAAGTTAATAAATTTTCCTAGAGATACTTATGTAGATTATAATGATAAGATATTGAAAGCCTTTAAAGAAGCGGATCCCGAAAATGCTGCTGATCCGAGTATACAAAAGCTTAATGCTGCCCATGCAATTGCAATTAGTTTAAAATATGGCTCCGAGGACGGAAGGTTTGGGCAAAAAGGAAATACAGTATATGCTATGAATTTTTGGGCAGACCTTTTGGAAGAGGTGTTTGAAATTACAATCGATGACTATCTTATTATCCAAACAAGTGGATTTAGAGAAATCGTAGATTTCTTTGGAGGGGTATATATAAATGTACCTATTTATATGAATTATGAAGATCCCGAACAGGATTTATACATACATTTGGATTCAGGATACCAATTATTAAATGGAGAACAGGCTGAGGGGTTTGTGCGCTTTAGACAGGGGTACACACCCGAAGGTGAATTTAAGACATATTCGGTTTACTTCAGACAGAAAAATCAAAATGAATTTTTAAAAGCATTTTTCGAGCAGCATGTTACGCTTAATAACTTGGCAAGGGTCGGAGATTTTGCGGATGTAATATCAAAAAATGTGAAAACCAGTGTTAAGGGAACGGAAGTGTTTCAATATGCTAATATCATGCAAAAAATTGTAAGAGGCAAGTATGAAGGAAAAGCTGAAATTATTGAATGTCCAACTAATAAGAATATTAATGGTATAATATATGAGATACTAAAAACCGAAAAGGATTAACCAGGTTTAAAGTAATACTCGTAATAAAAGGTTGCATTAAGAATAACCAGGCTACAAAAAGAAGATATATGAAACAGAATAAAAAGTCCCCCATCTATAAGCTACATTACTCACTATTGTGAGGCCGAAGATGGGGGACTAATTGCATCCATAGTCTTTCAAAACGCTAGTAGAGATATAGTATTAATCGGTCCCAATCCCCACCTCTTAGATGATTGGGACACATAAAACTTTCCGTATTTAATAAAACATATTGTAGTTTTTCATCATATGAGTATCTACTATATTAGATTGTATAAGCCATTGTTCAACTTTTACTTAAAAAATTGAGAAACTCAGAAATTCCATATTGACAATATTATTAAGTGCATGTTAATATGTAAAAGTCGCTGTTTTGATGGATTTGCGATTGTGAATTTAAGACAGTCTTTGGACAAAAAAAGTTTTGCCTTAAGTTCTTGACAAAATCTTATCCAGGTGATAATATATAAAAGCTGTCCTCAACAACGCACCTAAATTAAAGGTTTAGAGGCATATTGAGGGACAAATAATATGTCTGAAGTTTGGTTGAAATTGGTAGACATAAATTGCTTGACAGCATAACTTCAACATGATAGAATGATTATCCCGAAGCCGATGACACTTTAAAGTTGCTTATGCAACAGCGCAA